>Ga0268261_10004918_pt1 | contig 10081 bp, 2 predicted proteins | sample TergutNc150P1_FD_190353 | JGI IMG/M metagenome (GOLD analysis project Ga0268261, IMG submission 190353) | Nasutitermes corniger P1 segment gut microbial community from laboratory colony in Florida, USA - Nc150 P1 (SPAdes) (version 2) | ecosystem: Host-associated > Arthropoda: Insects > Digestive... | reverse complement strand
ATACACACCACACACACATACACAAAAACACACACCACATACACACACACCACATACACACACACCACAACACCACAACACCGCACACATACATGGACAAACGCACACACACCACATACATACACACCACACACTCGCACACCACACACACATACACAAACACACACCGCATACACACACACCACAACACACACACATACAGACATACACAAACACATACGCACCACAACACCACTACACACACACAAACGTACACAAACACACACACCACATACACACACACACCAAAACACCACAACACCACACACACATACACAAACACACAGAGCACATACACACACACACCATATACACAAACACAAAGACACACAAACACCATATGCACAAACACACAGACACACAAACACACTTCTTGTTTTGTGACCAATCCTGTTTATTCACAACTCTGACAGTTTTCTGGTAACAGAGAGACATACATGTACGAAAATTAGGGAAGTTTTTGAACAATTGTGATACATGTGCATAGCTTTATAAATTGAAACATAACAATTTCCAATATATAAACTTATGCACTGTGGGAAAGCACGTCACATTAAATGTAGCTGACATTTTAAAAGACGGTTTAATGACGCAATGTGACAGTAGCAAAATGTGTGTGTGTATGTGTGTGTGTGTGGGGGGGGTGTGTTTGTGTTGGTGTGTGTCGGTTCTTACTGCGAGTTCACAATATTACGAAAAGCGACTCATCTTCCTCATGTCTGTCTGTCTGTCCGCCGCAATGTAACAACACAGCTTGCACTGGACGGATTTTCATGAAATTTTATACTTGAGGATTTATTTTAAACTCGTCGAGAAAACTCAAATATCTTTAAAATCAGACAATAATATCCGGTACTTTACATAAAAAGTTGTGTCTATTTATGATTGCTCGCTGATTTCTTCTTACAATTAGAAATGTTTCCGGCAAAAGTTGTAGAGAACATCACAATAAGTTTTACGCTTAAAAATCTCTTCACGAAAATTGTTCCGCTTTGCGATAATGAGAAAATATAACGTACAGCCAGACAGGCTACAGTGCGGTTTGTATGATGGGTAACTGGGGATATGTGATAATTAGTGCTTTTCCACAGCAACAATTGATAAGCAAAAGTGCAACAATATTACATTATACGTGCAGTGAAACTTCTGCCCCATTTTACGTTCAATTGCTTTGCATATCCAAAGGTTCTGTGTGCCGTGTAATTTGGTGACATTTACACACCAATAATGAGTTATGTTTCAAAACAATCAACAGAAAGCATGTGAACAGACTTGAAATTTACCGAAAAATTTTAATGTTGACAATAATGCAGTAAAATAAATTCTTCTCGGATTTATGCGTCTGCGGTGTACAGTGTAGCTATTTGTGTATGTAGTGAGCTACAGCTGAACATGGCGGTATGGTACAGTTTATAAACAGTGCTGCTAACAGTACCACTGGATGCACTGAAGGTGAAACTTGTAACGGAACTGGTCTCATTCACTGAGCTAACACTGAAAAATCACACGGAATTTAAGGAACTGGGCTGTTGATGATGTGCCTTGAGCTGTCTGCTGATAGCGTACGTTGCTGCTTTGTAATTACGTATAGCAGTGCAGAATGGAAAAGAAAGATGTGAGCAAACTGTCAGTTACTGTCTGATCAGTTGATATTTCTGTAGCAAGTTAGAACACTGCAGCAGCTGCAATATGAATCAACTGAAGTAGAGTTAGTGACACTGTGCAGATCAGTGATGAAGATACACAAATATCTGGGAACGAAATCCAATACATTTACAGTAATGCTGCAAAACATTTGCAGACATAAATACATACATACATACATACATACATATATAAATACATACATACATACATACATACATACATACATATATTTTAGGCCAAAACCCGTTCAATTTGATTGCAAAAATTAACATTAATTTATATCTATGATAAGAGCGAAATTACTAACACAACAATTTCACTCTCCAAGCGCACGAATACAATTTCTCCTACGTTTGCACAGACAGTTCGCAATTAACTCAGCAATAAAAACCACTGAACTCAAGACATTTCCTACAAGCAGTACAACAAATGCCGGCGTAACGTGAGAAACAGAGAACGCGAAAAACTTGTCACCAGCTGCTTCTCCTAATCTCCCTTCACCCCTCAAAGACGCTCGATGCAGCAGTTCTGACCAGTGCAATTGAATAAAACCGGCTTCCACATAGCGCCTCATTATGATGTTAAATCTGTAAAGAAGTGGATTTCCCTTCTTAAAAAGAATTGTTAGACTTCCAGAAACTGCCAACTGATCAAGGGAGCAAATTATTTTTCCAACATCCACAGTCCCCATTTCCCTAGCAACATAAGTAGCAAATAGTGGAGGAATAACAGATGCAATGTCTCTTTTTGTTATCATTCGTTCAACACATGTACGAGCATCAGTACAGTCTTCTTTTAATTCCTTATATTCCAGGAACTTCACAAATTCGGGAAAGGATATGGTGTCCTGAATATAGTTGAGAGCTGGATGGTAGCCATAAACTACGTCTGAATCCAGGATTTCTTCCAATGTTTCTAACTTCTTTTCATAATTCGGTTCCACCAGATAAGAAACAAAGAATGCTTGGAATACAGTGCTAATAGCGAAACAAAAACAGACGTACAGAAAGAAGAAAACTCTGAGGCTAGAAGTTGTTGGCTGATGTGGAACAGACACTCCTACTAAGACAGCCCAAACATTGTGGAAACAGTTGGACAGTGACTGATATGTGTGTGTCTCATTACACACAGACCGGTAGGGACCATTACTGGCACACCAGAACACAGCTGTTGTTAGCAGTAGCACAAGGCCAATTGTCATCCAGACAGACGTCGAGAAGGTTGTCAGTAGCTTTTCCGTTCCAGGAATAGCTTTTGGACAAGGAACTAGCATCTTCACATTCAAAAGTATGTAGGGTATTGTTGCTTCAAATGATGACGTCACAACAGCAGGAATCAGAGGAATTGTGCCAGTTACAACGTCAGATGTACCTTCGTCCAATTCGCCAACCTTCTTCAAACCCCAATCTAGATCGACATTTAGCGATGGTGAAAGGAAAACAGCGGTCAAGTTCAGTTTATCACAGACAAATTTCACTATCTCAACCGTTAAGCCGGTCAATTTGTACTCAGTACTGCCATCATTCTGTGTGTAATTTTCTGTCATAATTACACTGGGGTCGATTCCTATTGTTCCTACTTTAATGGGACAACCCATGAAATTCTTTGGAACTTTTGTTGGGTACAGATGTGCATTTTCTAAAAATCTGCCATTATTTTCAAAGACCCATTCATCTAGTAGAATGACGTCATGTAACTCCCCACACCTTTCCAAATTAAAAGGGAACCAAGTGTATACGTTCAGTCTGTCAGCTGCTGTTGTCTTTGTGGTGCTCATAGCAAGCAGTGGACGATATGCAATTTGGTTTGGGATCAAGACCACCACGTTGACAATTCTGGCCAACTGCCACAATATGGAACATATGTGAGCAGCCAATAAGTGTGCTGGTTCATTGCTGTTGTCAGTTGCCACCACAAGAAATCTTCCTCGAGGGTTCCACGATGTGCTGTATTTCATATTCTCCAACTGATTTTCAAGCGTCTCGTTTAAGCTGTCCGCCTCTTCGTTCCACACAAACAGAATGTAACTGTGGTGTAAAACTGATGGGTCTGCAGTGTCATCTCCGCTTGATCGGAACAGTTCAATCGGCCATCTTGTTCCCTCGTGTAACTTTCCCAGTATGACGTTCACCGTCTGCAGATGGTCCCTCTGTGGCACAGGAATACTGAGACCCCTGCGGGTGACGTCCGTCGTTGTCCGTGGCAGCGAGACGACGAGGGGTCTTCCTTGTGGGAAGTATCTGTGTGCGACGGTCCACACACACAGGACTGTGTGCAGCTGGTCTGTGGTCATCGTGCTGTCTGTCAGCGCTACGGCAGCTTGTATGACCGCAGTCAGCAGCAGCAGCATGCTGACAGCCATGTTGGCTCCTGCCATCTACAAGGAGAAGTGGGTTGGCATGTACAAATAATCAATTCTTCTGACTTCCGAACTTAATAATAGTTTTATTAATAAAATAAATGTACACTATACTGTTACGTGACGCAGTGTAGTTTGGTAGAACAATCCGAGAAACGTACTGTTTCCATGCTCATTTTTCTAACCCGAATTTGGACCTAGGAAAGTTTTTGCAAGAGACTGCAAATATCTGCAAGTATGCAGGGCGTCACGCACCAGCAGACAATAGCTATCACAGTGAATGGCAGAAGAGGCCCAAATCTCAATGTTGATGTGTTTAACCGAATTTAAATTTCTGTATATTACACAGTCATTTGCATTTCGTTTAAAGCGTTTTCTTGCTTATAACCACTCGAAATTTAAATATTAGCACGAATTGTGCCCTAGTCTTGTGCGAAGTGAAGTAATATTTCGTAGCGCTTTGCCAAATTACTGACAGTCTGTAAGCAGTCCACAGTGTCACTGTACAGCAGCAAGTTACGTAATTACATTGCTGCAGCAGCTAGCTGATCTGTGTTGTGTATCGCATATGGGTGCTGTCTGTACTTCATTCACACTGCAGTGTGCAGTTGTGCTGCTTATAGGAAACGTTCATATAATTAGTTTGTGTGAGTCACAAATCTACTTGGTCTGTTTATCCTTAATTCGGCAAGCCTAAAACATTATTATTATTATTATTATCCTCGGTATCCCCTTTATGCAGGTTATCTACACTTATATTCCTGAGACAAACCATGTCCCCAGGGACCACTGTGTTGCAGCTATTCTAGTGTTACTATTCATGGTGCTCATATCGCTAGTTCCTGCGTTGATTCCATTTTATCTCTACGCTAGCACTTCCCGCAGTATGTGTGCAGTGCCCAGTATGGCTGTTTTCTGTAGTTCCTTAACTGCATAATTTCCGGCTATGTTGCTCACGTATTTTCTAAATGACTTTGAAATGGTCCCAGTCGCGATAATTATTACTGGAATCACCTTTGTTTTTACATTCTTCATGCGTTGTATTTATATTGTGAGGTCTTTATAGTTTAGAATTTTCTCGGCTCCTTTTTTTTTCACATTTCTCTCCCCCGAAATTGCAACATCTATTAACATACATGTTATCTTTTCATTATCACGAATTATAGTACCTGGTATGTTGTTAGGAATGTTTCTCTCAGTTTGAACTTTTCATTTCCACAATATTGTTACTTTGCCCCTCTGTCTTGTTTCTACCGATTTTGAGACTTATTCGTACCAATTCATTATTATTATTATTATTATTATTATTATTATTATTATTATCATCGTCATCAATATCATTATTCCGTTTCAGGCCATAGGCTCTTCGACCAATTCATGTTTCCTCTCAAATCTTACATTGTCTCTGTGTCTCGTCTTTCTGCTCGGAATAACGGACGACGACCTTCAGTATGTCTTCCTCCAGCCGCTGGATGTGTTCTCTCCAGTTATGATGATTATCCATAAATTTATACAAATCTTAAGATAAATCAAACTACTGTCAGTTATTTCATATCTGCAGTTGTCTGTGACTTCCTGTTCTTTCTTAAGTACTCACCATCCACTAACTAACCAACCACCTCCACACAGCAGATTCTTTCTTGCAAATCTAACAGTTCCCCAGCCTGTCCATAAATTTCCTGCATTATATAGCACCGGAAAATTCATCAAAATATTTTAAAGAGTCCTCCACCATTCCTGTTCTGAGCCAAATCGAGGCTTCGCAGTCCTATTTCTTAAATATGCATTTTAATATTATGCCTCCCCCAGACCCACACGACCTTTATAACTTCCAGTACCAAATCTCGTGTCGAATCCCAATTCCTTACATCATTCCAAACGATCACCCCCAGTCCGAAGTTTGTAAGTTGTTTAGAAATGTAGTAAACACTTAAAGTTTTTAGTTGTTAGCACCTCGCCCAAACACCAAACTGGAGAATACCTATTGCCGTATGTCCCCTACCGCATATTCAGTATATTAGCAGCTACCATCCATATCTGTTTGCAATCTCCTCCTTCGCAACCTGAAGGTAGGCCGCACCCTGATGTCAGCAACGAACTTAGTACGGCTGATAATAAACTCGTGATAAACTTATTATTTCCAGATTTAATAATAATAATAATAATAATAATAATAATAATAATAATAATAATAATAATAGCAATATATTTTCAGAAGCATTAGCAGTCTCATTTGAGATATTCATTACCATTCAGCATTATTGGAGATATTTTTTTCTCATACCAATACACAATATCTTATTAAAAAAAATTTAAATTAGACTAGTATTCACACTTTATTGACATTCAACTTTTAATTGACTGCTTACTGACAATTAGTCTGTTATTGACTATTTTATAACTTTCAATCTTTAATTGATTCTGTATTGACATTCGTTCTGTTACTGACTCCTTACTGATATTCAGTATGTCATTGACTCCTCACTGACATTCAGTGTATCGTTCACTCTTTACTGACATTCTCGCATGATTAGTGAAAGCACGGTGCCCAAAACTGGTAAGTAAGGGTACACAAAACTGCATGAATGATCGCAACAACCATTAGTCGGAAAGTTACTAAAGTTCTGAACTTGTGATTTGTAAAAAAATGTCGCAGTCGGTCTACGGATGGAGCTGTGGGCTAAACGATCCTAGGGTTCGAATTCCAGTACGGATGAGTGGCTTTTGTGTCCTCCAGAACTCCCAGACTGGCGTTTGGGCCACACTACCTTATTGTAGTATGTAATGTCCTCCTTCAACAGGGATAAATCTGTCGGGGCGCAAGCCTGACAACTCACCTGTACCGAGTGCCGAGGTGATGATGCTCAGTACAAAGCTTCCGTTGGTGTTACGTTTCCATTTAAATGAGCAGCAGTAGGTGAAGACTGTTGCGAGTGTCTGGAACTGACAGTACGGTAAAGAGTGGGCTGGCGGCAGTACAAATTTGTACAACGCTGTTGGTGGAGATTAATATTTTTCTGTATTTGGTGTGAATTGCTGACAGCTTGAAGTGTTGGACTGCCTGATCTGTAAAGGTAGAGGCAGCAATCTGCAGCGAAAGTTGATAATTGTATAGCGGTCAGCAGGGAATGACATCTGGAGAGACTTATATGTATAGCATTTCTGTACAGAACACGCTGGAATATTACCAAAATATTTTATTGTTGGTAATATTTAAAGGATCTTTCTCCCATCTTATTTACCGGCTTTGGTGTGCGTAAATAATGTATAAATCAACATTTGATACTTACATCAATATTTGCCCTCAAAGTGCCAGTTGTGCCCTCAAATCATCTAGCAGCTTCTCTTCACTTTTCGCTACTAACTTTTCATATTAATTTCACATTTCTCCCAAGCCACCATTCCCAACTCAGTTCTCACGCAACATTTGGTCTAATCGGTTCTATCAATCTTTCGATATTGCAGCTGTGTTTCAAAATGGCCCCCTGGGTATGGTTTGTCTGTTGTATCACGTATACATTATATATAGACTTGTATCGAATTAAAATATTAACACATCACTTATTTCGAAAAGACCTCACAGTGGTCACGTGAATTGTCAGCACGCTATTTTAACGTACAAACCACTCAGGAAATTTGGACAGAGGTAAAGTGCAATTGAATTCACAAAATTCTAATTTTGCAAATCGTTAAAGAATATCAGAACTCGCAGAACTGATTGTTCCATTAGAAGAACTTGTATAGCAAAGGAAGAATTTGTTTTTTTTTTAACTGAGCGAAAGGCAAATATAATTGTATTTCTTTATGTCCAGTTCATTACTTTGTCTTTAGCATTTGAGCCTACCACATAAGGCTGAATCAATGTCCGTTGCTACGCGCAAGTACCGGAACAGAACGAACCCCTTTCTCTCCTTTCCATATATGGCTATTGGCTGGCGAATTGTTATTTTGGGGTGGTGAAATGTGGGGGCGTCAACTCTCCTTGTTTTCTTTGTTGGTTTAGGGGCTGGGGTCTGGTATTCGCAGTTTGGGGTTGGGGTCTGGTACTCGCAGTTTGGACTCCTCTTAGAAAAGTCGTATTAATTTGGTTGCCCAGCCACTGGGGAGAGATTGCTGCCCGTATTTTTCGTGGGAGCTACACAGATGCCCAGGGTAGGTTAAGAAGGTAAAACTGGTTGCGCTTCGAGTAAATTTAAATTCATGGTTTTGGTTTTGTATTTGGCATACTGGGCGCCTGCGTAGCGCAATTTACGATGCATGAAATGGCTAATCAGTGGGCAGAATAGGAGAGAGGCTAGCAGCTTACAATATGTTGGGTAAGCTTTGTATTCCTTCAGTTGTGTCGAGTCAAGTTTTTACGTTTCATTCTGAAAGATTTTGTTGTATATCATTCAAACTGTAATGTTTTGTTGTGGTCCCTAAAAACCGAGATTGTGTTTTAAATGTTTACGATAGCCTCGAATAGTAAGAAATGTTTACCGCCGTAAGCAATTGGTGTGCTTGAAAATTGTGTTTTTTTTTCTTCCTGTTTGTTATTAGTTGTATATTGAGTTTTGGTAATATACATTCAGTATTACGAATTTATGGCTTCTGTGATGATATGTATGCTCACTATTTCCCACAAGGGCCAGTGTTACGGAGCTCAGCGGCCCAAATATTCGTTGTCGATTTAAGAGTGCAAGTCCACGGTTTTTGATGTAGCGCTTCACATTTATTGTGTGAGACCCCAATGTGTCGGTTACAACATCGCCTTTTAATATTTTACTTTCAGTTTTACAGTGTGTATGCAATTGATTGTACATTTTGAATTTTCACCTTATTAAACAACCACAACGAAGAAAGGAAAAGATGAACTTCCTACTGCAGAAGTTACCGCAACAGTGCTTGCCACTATGCATTAAGTAGATTTTTCATCATGTAAGGATAAGAGCCAGTATTTGTTTTGCCCTCTAATGTGGTACAAAATCAGTGTCCTGCAGACCGTGTGCAATGTTAGTAATTGCTGAAAATATAATTAATTCATGTACCATCAAACTAAGTAGTGGAACTGGACTATTTAAATTTATTATTTTAAAACTGATTTCAATCAGTTAAACACAAAACTGAACGTTATGTGAAATGTGTTTGACGTCTGATATTAGTACGGCAATTGTTGATGTGAGAACAGTGTTTTGTTGTTCTGCTGTTTGTATGGCAAGTGTTGATGTGAGAAAAGTGTTTTGTTGTTTTGCTCTTTGTATGGCAAGTGTTGATGTCAGAACAGTGTTTTGTTTTTCTGCCGTTTGTATGGCAAGTGTTGATGTGAGAACAGTGTTTTGTTGTTCTGCTGTTTGTATGGCAAGTGGTGATGTCAGAACAGTGTTTTGTTCTGCTGTTTGTATGGCAAGTGTTGATGTGAGAACAGTGTTTTGTTGTTCTGCTGTTTGTATGGCAAGTGTTGATGTCAGAACAGTGTTTTGTTGTTCTGCTGTTTGTATGGCAAGTGTTGATGTGAGAACAGTGTTTTGTTGTTCTGCTGTTTGTATGGCAAGTGTTGATGTGAGAACAGTGTTTTGTTGTACTGCTGTTTGTATGGCAAGTGTTGATGTGAGAACAGTGTTTTGTTTTACTGCTGTTTGTATGGCAAGTTTTGATGTGAGAAAAGTGTTTTGTTTTTCTGCTGTTTGTATGGCAAGTGTTGATGTCAGAACAGTGTTTTGTTGTTCTGTTGTTTGTATGGCAAGTGTTGATGTGAGAACAGTGTTTTGTTGTACCGCTCCTTGTATGGCAAGTGTTGATGTCAGAACAGTGTTTTGTTGTTCTGCTGTTTGTATGGCAAGTGTTGATGTGAGAACAGTGTTTTGTTGTTCTGCTGTTTGTATGGCAAGTGTTGATGTAAGAAAAGTGTTTTGTTGTTCTGCTGTTTGTACGGCAAGTGTTGATGTCAGAACAGTGTTTTGTTGTTCTGCTGTTTGTATGGCAAGTGTTGATGTCAGAACAGTGTTTTGTTGTTCTGCTGTTTGTATGGCAAGTGTTGATGTCAGAACAGTGTTTTGT
>Ga0268261_10004917_pt1 | contig 10082 bp, 9 predicted proteins | sample TergutNc150P1_FD_190353 | JGI IMG/M metagenome (GOLD analysis project Ga0268261, IMG submission 190353) | Nasutitermes corniger P1 segment gut microbial community from laboratory colony in Florida, USA - Nc150 P1 (SPAdes) (version 2) | ecosystem: Host-associated > Arthropoda: Insects > Digestive... | reverse complement strand
CTCCTCCTCCTCCTCCTCCTTCTGCTCTACAACTCTTTTATAGAGTTTTGGCCTTCTCAATCAACTCTTTCTATCTTCTTCTATCTTGGGCAAGAGTCTTCCAATTTGGTACTTTTAACTTCTGTATATCTTTTCTAACATCATCCACCCAGCGTGTCTTTGGTCTTCCTACTGACCTTCTTGAGATGGGTTTCAAGGAGTATATTGTCTTTACCATTTTAGTACCTTGCAAACTTTCGATGTGACCGAGCCAGCTCAGTCTTTGTGCTCGGATAAAGTAAGTTGTCCTTGTGCAAGCCACAAAGGCATATGGGGGACTGAAGGTGTAGCTTCAGTAATTCTTAACTTTGGCACCAGTTGGGGGTGAGTGGTCAGCTTCAAGTCAAGATCAGTTTACCCCCACAAAAAAGCTCTTGATCCCCATTGAATAGGATGCTATCTGTGACTCAGAACTGGTTCAGACGCGTTGGAGACAACAATCTCCTGCACCTTTCAGTAATTGAACCATTTTTCCTCCACTGTCCAGCTCAGAGTCAGTCATTATACCAGAAAAGTGTCTGGTTTCAAAACGTAATAACACCTCCTGCACTTCAATATTCATAATTTTTTATAAAACTGCGATTCACACAGTTTATTCAATACAAAATTTATAAAGTTCAAATTAACAACAAATCAACCAGTGGCTCTTAGTATAGGAGAACTCTTCATACATTTAGACTTTACAGGATACAAACATTTTATATGTAACAACCGTCACAAGTCCTTTCCTATCAGCTTGCCCTTTTGTGACCAGCAGGATATATTACTCCCACTTATCATACCCTTCTTTAGTCAGCTGGGGAAGTCAGGGTCTCATGTCTCCATGCTGCCAAATAATGTGAACTTCTTGTACTCGGTGAAAACAATCTGAATGCACTTCCCTACCAAACAGCACTGTTAATAGGGTATTGTGTACGATGGTGCTTGCGTAACATTCTGGTGTGGGAAATTTGAAATAATTACTTTGAGTTGTATTCGGCGAAATGAGCATGGTAAGAGCATTTATATTTTCTGTTGTGTTATTTATGATGCATTTGTACTGAGGAATTTCTTTCCTGGTAACATGATATTGTGTGTTTGTAACCTCACCTGTGAACCAATATTGCTTTCAGAACTGGTAGTGTGTATTTGAGGACTCCTTTCTTGGCTTTGGTGCAGTAAAGTCTCTCACCTCTTAGAGTCATTTATTTTCCGATTGGAATTTCCTCAAAAGAACGCAAAACTTTTTTTTTTTTAAGAATATGTTGTGGTAATGTTACTTTGTCATCCCGGCTCTGAGTCTGTGTATCCTGATATATTTTGGGACATTTGTGACAACAATTATTTTGTGGGGTTAGAACTATTATATACTTAGTTATGCAAAAACTTGTAGTTTAAAAAAAAATCGCTTTTTGTCCTGGAAATGTCATGTTCAAATGAGAAGGAAATTCTTGAATGTCTATTCTCTTCCTGAGAATGAGGATGAATCAGAGGAAGAATGTGACAAGGATGCAGCAGATGAGTTTATTCACCTTGAAGTACCAAGACAAAAGGGATGGGGCATTTGTGAACAACATGAAGCAAGAGATATTTCAGAGAAAGGAACTGAACCAGACCATCAAAGCTATGATATGTAAGACACAAAAGTGACTGGTGCTATGGCATTACATACTTTGAGACTATAACCTGGGCGGTTGCAGGTATATGTCCTGACTTCACTCAAGAAAACACAGAAGTAAACTACTTTCTTTCCATTTTACTGCAAATATACTAAAAATTAATTGGGACCAGAAAAATCTATGCAACACAGGGGTGCAAAAGACAACTTGGAGGGCAGAGAGAGAGAATAGTCATTTGTAACTGGAAGCCCATGACCATGGTAAAGATATATATTCATTGTAGTATGTATGTTGATGGGTATTCTTAGGCTGCTGGAGCTGAGACATTACTGGTCTAGTGAACTTGTAATTTGTGTTCCTGCTGTTGCTAACCTCATTACTAAGTTCAAGTTCAAGGAACTTACAGAAAACATTCATTGCATTGACATTGGAAATGCAGTGCCAAGGAGTGAAGCTGGCCACAAACATATTCACACATTGCGGCCAGTAATCAGTGATGTTCTGAATAGCCACCTGAAAGAAGTATACACCACATCAATTGTCATGGCTGTTGGTAAGTGCATGGTACGATTAAGGTGCTATTCATCAATGAAACAATACGTGCCGATAAAACCAGTCAGGCACAGATGCAAAGTTTGGTGCCTGGCTTACTTGAGAACTGAATTTGTTAGCAGTTTGGTATATATTCAAGGAAAAAAGATGTGGTACGCAGGGTGGAATAAAACTTGGAGAACGGAATTTGTTAGCAGTTTGGTATATATTCAAGGAAAAAAGATGTGGTATGCAGGGTGGAATAAAACTCATTCATTCCACCCTGCATACCAGTCATCTATACAGAATGACAAGTACCAAATGTTGTGTAGATACAGTTATTTCTGCTGATGATGGGCACATAATTGCCCAAAACATGTAGACAAAAGAAATAAACATACTAAGAAAAATTGTGCACCAAGTTGGCTTTATTTACAAGAATGATGAAACAGGTCTTTTTGGCATGGGTACAATTAGAGCAAGTAGGAAGGGACTGCCATATATTCTCAAGAGAAAAGATCAGATGGAGCACAGAGAATTCATGTTGTGCACTAAACAATGTGTGGCAGCAGTAAAGTGGTAGGAAAATAAACCTGTGATGATCCTGTCCACATACCACAGTCCAAAGGAAGTCAGTTGAATGAAACAGAAGAACAGAGAATGTGCATCATCAATTAGTCCTTGCCCTGCCATAGTTGCAAAATACAAAGCAATAATGAGAGGAGGAGACAGTTTGGACCAAAGATGAGACAGATATGCAGTTGGGAAATGCTCACTGAAATGGTGGTATCATCTGCTTTACTGTACGAAGACCTTGTGACTGTGGACAGTTTTATCATGTGGAACTGCAACAGCGGTTATTAGTGTGACCAGCTCTCATTCTGACTTTTTTTCATTAGGCAGCTCACAGTCAGCCATGAGTTAAAATGGAAGAGCAGACCAGCTTTCCTTATGGAAAAAAGCTGGGGTGGGGTGCTTAACGACATGCAACATTGAGAAATTGGAAAACATTTGCTAGTTAAATGTACTGGAAGGTGATGCAGGCAATGTAGCACAAGGAAGCACTGACCTGCATGAACATGGTGTGCAGCCATTGCGAGGTGTCTTCAGGCGTTCGCTCATTCTTAGAGAAATTCCATTGAAAGTAATTCCCAAGTTCTTGATTTCAAACTTTTGCTGTGTTCTGAATGTTGTATGCTTTCTTCTGGGTGATTATCTGGTGTCCGAATTTTATATGCCAGCGTTTCAGAACACTCTGTCTGTTCCATTTCATGAAGAAGAAAGCATAAAAAATTCCCAAGTTATAAAAAACAACTGAAAAATATAAACTAAAGTTAAAATATAATTATTCTATTATAAATGACTTCACTTCAAAAATGCTTTCTTCCACCCTTACCACTGACAGTTCAGCAGACAAATGCATCCCATATACTAGTTCTCAAAAACCCAAAATATATGGAGACAATAAAAAATATTGACTCAATTAGCATGCATTGTATTTCCAAAAAACTGTTCATCAGTGAAAATTACCAAATAAAATCAATTCGATCACAAACGGGTTAAAATGTAAAATTTTACCACGCAATGAGAAAGGTGTTTGTTACGTGTGCCACATGTCTGCCAAACAAAGAAAACATTTGCTGCACCTTTGTTAAACATGCTGTGTGAAAACCTAACATTAACTGTAATACTGACTGACTGACCCACTGTCTGACTAAGTAACCAACTAATTAACTAAACTAACTAACTAGCAAACTGCATGGAGCAGATTCCTTCCTGATTAGCTAACAGGTTCTCAACTAATTAAGAAATTCCCCACATTTTATGGAACCCACAGGTTCATTACTGCATTCACAGGTGCTCACCACCTGTCCCTAATCTGAACCAGATCAGTCCAGTCCATGCTTCCACATCCCACTTCTTGAAGACCAATTTTAATAGTATCCTCCCATGTTCGCTTAGATTTTCCAAGTGGTCTCTTTCCCTCAGGTCTCCCCATCAAAACCTTTTGTGCACCTGTCCTGTTATTCATATGCACCACCTGACATGTCCATCTCATTCTTCTTGATTTGATCACCCAAATAACGTTGGTCAAGGAGAACTGGTCCTAGAGCTCCTTGATATGTAGTCTTCTCCACTCCCCTGTTATCTCATCCCTCATGAGCCCAAATATCTTCCTGAGCATCCTATTCTTGAACACCCTCAGCTAATGTTCCTCTGTCAGTGTGAGAGGCCAAGCTTCACATTCATACAGAACAACAGGCAACATTACAGTTCTGTATATCTTAATTTTTGTATTTTTGGATAGTAAACCGGAATACCAAAGAGTCTGCACCGAACAATAGCAAGCATTCGGTAATGAATGTAAAGTGTAAATCATTGTGTGTTACATTTTACGTATTACTTTTGGTAGTTTTTGGATTTGTATGTTGAAATGGTTACTGTTAGATTCCATTCAATTCCTCATTGTGAAACAAACGATCGCTCACCGTTGCAACTCAGCGCTTATTTGTCAATTCCCCATTCTTTCGAAGCGTTTAACCCCAACTCTGACGCGATCAGTTTGTCTCAACTGTAAAATATGTTTATGTATCATTTTGCTCTAATATAAACACCCGCTTTTTGCTGACGTGCAATTCACTCGAAGGAATCACTCTTCGCCGGTCACTATTTATCTACAAGACTCTGAGAACGATAATTATTATACAAAGCTCCATATTGTTTACGATGTGGCATCGCTTCTTCATACTACAAGGTAAGCCGAATTGAGTGAATTATTTTTCTGTATTCCAAATTAATTCGAGTGAAACACTTCCTAATATAATTCGGACAATCTGAACTAAATTCTAAATTCACATTTATTCGGGTTTATACAAGAGCAAGATAATCATTTTATCTTTCTTGTTTCATTGTATAATTTATCATCCCCTTCATATCTGTACTATAGCATTATCATCATTGATTTACAATATACAGACTATCTATAGTCAAGTGTGATTTTGGTCAGTTACTAGTCCTCACGTACTACATCCTTATATAGCGCACTGTCAGTATTTACTGACTGGTGGCAGTTTTCTACCATTCCCTTAGTGTATGAGTGTTACAAACCCCTCACGCTACTTATATTTATGTCCCATAGGGTATCACTAGTAAAAAAAAGACGAAAAAGAGCGGCCGAACGCATACGCAAGTAAACAGCTTAACACAGCGGAACAAAATTATACCGTTTCCGAACAGGAAATGTTAGCCTTGGTGTGGGCAACCAGGTACTTCCGCTGTTACCTGTATGGCAAGCGTTTCCTAATTAGGACAGACCATACAGCGTTAACCTACTTGCAGAAATTTGCTGACCACAACAATCGCCTCTTAAGATGGTATCTATAACTGTCCGAATTGGACTTTGTAGTCGAGCACAGAACAGGGTCTAAGATAGGCCACGTAGACGCTCTGAGCCGGCACGTGGGAGCCATCACTAACCCAGATCCCCTAAGTTGAGAGAGTGTCCAACAGGAACAAAGAAGGGATGCTTTCTGTCGCAGACAAAACCCAGGGACTTATCACTGTAAGAGTGAATTCTTCCTGGATATCGATGACGTCATGTACAAACGTCAGCAAAACGGCAAACATCAGCTAGTGGTCCCGCATACTTTAATCCAAGATGTTATTAGAGAAAATCACGATCCAAAAGTACGTGGCACATCCTGGGATTAAACGAACGTACAGCCTAATTTCACTAAATTACTGGTGGCCTAAAATGAGGGAAACCATAGAGCAGTACATAAGAAAGTGCGACCCTTGCCAGAGAAGGAAAGAGAACCGGGAAATGATTGCCCATTTGGCGACGTAGAGGACCCCAAAATTCCCTTCGAATTTACTTCGATGGATATAACTGGCCCCTACCCAACAACGCCGCGGGGAAACAAGTATCTCCTCACGTTTATTGATCACCTGAAAACGTATGTTGAGGCGTTTCCCATCCCCGATCACACGGCCGAAATGTGTGCGAGTGTGTACCCAAACCAAATCGTTACGCGTCATGGTTCAGGTTCGACCTTGATCACGGATCAAGGCAGAGAATTTGTCATTTTCAAAAGAACGTGCAAAATATTAGGTGTCCGCAGGGTGCGTACTTCCAGCTATCATGTGTCCTCGAATGGAATGGTGGAAAGGCTCCACCGTTCCCTCCATTCAGGCCTCACGTATTACGTAAATGCAAATCATAAAAAACTGGGACGAATTCGTGTCTTTCTACCTCATGTCATCGAGCCACCCCTCACACAACCACGGGTTACAGTCTATTTTACTTGTTGCATGGGAGGGAGATGGTTCTGCCCAGTACTGACAATTTAAAGGCTCGTCTCCCTAAAGACAACACAGACGACGATCAACGCTTGGAAAATCTTAAATCGAATCTGAGATTAGCTTACAAGCTAGCAGCAAAAGCCAATAGGAAGTCACATCTAAACAATAAACGGCTTTATGATCGTAAAGCTAAACCACGGGAGTCTGAAGTACAGGATTTGGTTTACCTGTATAACCCTGCCCTTAAGCCAGGTTTGACCAGGAAGTTTGCAAAACCATGGATATGCCCTTGTCAATTACCAAGAAAATTTCAGAACTGAATTATGAGATAATGGATTTAAAGGGCAAACGTCAAGTTGTGCACGTTAACCGTCTTAAGAAGTCATTTAATCCTGAAGTATGGAAACCCAAACCGAGGCAAAAACCTGAGAGAAATGCGCCCAGGAGATTAGCAAAACATCAGAAAGCAAACGGAAATTCACAGGATTATTTTAAAATCGGACCATACCCACAAAACTCGAAAGCTAGAACCGAACACGAATCACTAGTTGACCACAGTCCAGATACTCCTGACCTCACCCAACAGACTACCGATACTCCAATTTCCGACAGAAACGATCCCAAATATCACCCTCCCAACACACCCCTCTCTAGGCGCGAACTCCAGACTTCCAGGACACACCCCCCCGCTCACTAGGTTGCGTGCGAAGGCCCTGTCTCAAGATGCTGAAAACCTGTAATATATGTGTGTTAACTGTATGCGACTTTGTATGTTACAGGGCGCTTACTACTTATCGTGTTAACAGAGTTACATGTTCAGCCACTTAGTGTCATATCTATGAAGGAGAGGGATGTTATCCTTTCAAACTATCAATGGCGCGTTGCAGTAAATGTGAACCTGAGTACGTATCACAAAGTACTATCTACAGTAAAGTCAGACCTCCTTGCTGTCGAACAACAGAGAAGAGTTTACGTCAACTTCTGAACTTAAACAGATTGAATTGTTTGTACAAATTCTAGAAGATAAACTTCACGACTTCTATCCGATTTTACCCCGACCAGATCCCCGACGAGGTTTACTTAATCTAGGCGGTAATATTCTAAAGACTATTTTTGGAACAGCAACTGTATCAGACATTCACGAATTGCACGGTGTACTTGATGATTTATAGAACAGAAAATCAGATATAGTTCATTCTCTAGCAAACCAGTTGACAAATGTAAAGAAAGTAGCTGATACGACGTTACTTAACACAGAGTATTGCGAACCTTTCTAGCATCGTTAACGATAATATAATTCAGTCCCATGATAAATATCAGCAAATAATCCGAGACCTATTTTGGTTTAATCTTACATTTTTGGGACAAAGCACAACATACACAGCTGCCAGATGGAATTTACTTTGTTGAAATTAACCCAACAGCTAGATGAACTTTTAGTGCCATGTAACTTGCCATTTCAGGGAGCTTAACAATGAAGTTAATTAGCCCCTCTTCACTTCAGAGTATACTTAGGAACATAACAATTTGCCAGAGGGATACGAACTGATAGCCGGCACTAGAACCGAAGATATACATCAATATTATAAATTGTCTAAAGTGTCTATTGTTGTCAATTCCCACTGCATTAAACTCATTATACATATTCCCCTCAAGTCCGCAGATCACAGCTTCACACTATATAAAATAATTATCTTGTCTGAACGAATATCTTCAGACAGATTTGTTCAGTATGCTATTGACTATCCATATTTGTCGATACAAGTCAGTCAACACGGCTATATACCTTTCACAGAGAGAGACTACAGCAAATGCGTTACAAGTACCATCACTGTATACCCGTTGGATTCACCGATATTTAATACACAAAGACTTACCTGTGCCGCTAGTTTAATCTTCCAGAGTCCAAACCGCCAACAACTATGTAAGAAAAATGTACTTTTCCACTATCAACAATCAACGATGATACAACACCGGAACACCTGGATATATCATTTCATAACGCCACGACAACTGACATTACGCTGCCCGGGGAACGAAGCCAGTCCTCCCCGCACGCAAGTACTCGTGAATGCCGGACTGCTATTCAATGCATCAGCTTGCCATGTGTCTACAGAAGATTTGCATATATATCCTACACTACGCGGATCTATGCAGGCGGAACTTATTACACCGCATATCTTCCTGCCAGATAAAGTTCCGATAATTTCGCAGCACGAGTCCCACCAGCTACAAGAACTAACAACACCGACATTACAAGCACTAGACAGCTTACAATCTCATCTCGCAGCGCCTCTGCATTCAATTGACGTCGATTCCTTGTTACACATGCATCAAACTTCACGAAAATCACAAACTGAAATACGTTAGCACACAATTGTTATTATCTTGATTACTATTATTTTGTTATTAGGATTATTGTATTTTCTACTACGATCAAACTTCGACAAACTGCGATGTGCCACCACCAAAACACAAGACACTGCATGTACTCCCTCCCCTCAAACCCCCCTTCAACAACGACGAACTCCGGAACCACGACCGAGAGACTGAACAGAATGCCGTGTTTTCCAGCTACTCCCTACAACACGCGAACTAATGCAGCCACACTGGACCTGCAATCAGAATGACCTCGGCAACATATCCCTGTTTACTGCAAACGCTGAAAATTTCACGCACCAGACCGAGCGCTCACAAGTCGTACCTTGTACACCAACCGACCTCACTTGTTGCTGAATACACCAGTGACAAACATTCAGCTATTATGTATTACACAGTCATTCCCCTACTTAACGCAGTCATTAAGAATGAAAAATACCCCATATACACGTTCTTTTTTCATTTGCTGTGTAGAATTTTATTGATTTATGCCTATTTTTACTTTGTATGATTTATGTTGTATATCCTTCATCCCCATTTGTACATTCATTACAGTGTTCTATTTTCTCTGATTGTTAAGATTTGATGTGTGTAACTTTCCACCCCAAATCTTATTCTTACCACGGGCGATTGTAATGAATGTAAAATGTGTGTTAGATTTTACATATTAATTTTGGCATTTTTTGGATTTGTATGTTGAAATGGTTACAGTTAAATTCCATTCACTTCCTCATTGTGAAACAAACGATCGCTCACCGTTGCAACTCAGCGCTTATTTGTCAGTTCCCCATTCTTTCGAAGCGTTTAACCCCAACTCTGACGCGATCAGTTTGTCTCAACTGTAAAATATGTTTATGTATCATTTTGCTGTAATATAAACACCCGCTTTTTGCTGACGTGCAATTCACTCGAACGAATCGCTGTTCGCCGGTCACTACGTATCTACAAGACTCTGAGAACGATAATTATTATACAAAGCTCTATATTGATTACGATGTGGCATCGCTTCTTCATACTACAAGGTAAGCCAAATTGAGTGAATTAATTTTCTGTATTCCAAATTAATTCGAGTGAAACACTTCCTTAATATAATTCGGACGATCTGAACTAAATTCTAAATTCACATTTATTCGGGTTTATACAAGAGCAAGATAATCATAAACTTTAAGTATTGGCCATTCAGAAAGAATTTTTGTGTATGTGCAAAAACAAGTGTGTGTGTGTGTGTGTGTG
>Ga0268261_10004916_pt1 | contig 10082 bp, 7 predicted proteins | sample TergutNc150P1_FD_190353 | JGI IMG/M metagenome (GOLD analysis project Ga0268261, IMG submission 190353) | Nasutitermes corniger P1 segment gut microbial community from laboratory colony in Florida, USA - Nc150 P1 (SPAdes) (version 2) | ecosystem: Host-associated > Arthropoda: Insects > Digestive... | reverse complement strand
CCCCCCCCCTCACAATCTTCAATCTTCAGGAAATTACCTATACAAAGCATGTTTAACTTTGTGTGTGATTATAAAGTGATTCCCTCACCCCCATTTTTAGATGATGAATTAGGAAAAAATCCATGTTTTATATTTGGGTAAATATGGTGTATCACTCCAGAAATGAAAATACTGAAATGTGTGAAAAACTTAAGAGTTACTACATATTGTAGCTTTAGAATCTAATTCCTGAGGTACTGTACAGTCAGAAGTGTCATATAAACACACCTGCAGTTCCTGAGATTTACAAATTTTATCCTGAATGCTAAAAGAATAAGAATAAGTGAAGAAGTAACTGCATGAAACTTTTATGACTGAATGATTGCTCTCAGTCACAATAACATATACTCGCATGCCTGTGAAAACATATCTCAGTCTTCACTTCCCTGGTAAATGAATCAGTCATGGTGGTCCAGAACATTGGCAAAAAGTACCTCTAGACCCCCACACTTGTATCTGTGGGGCCACTTGAAAAACCTGGCATATCAGCAAAAAGTGCAAACATGAGTGGCATCGCTTCATCACATATTTTGCTGCTGCAACATATGAGCTGATGGGAGCTATACATGTGGTTCACAGGTGTCCCAGATGTGTACTGAGGCTAAGGGTGCTTACTCAGAATGTTTACTATAAATTCAGCAACAAAAGTATATGTAAGTTAACATTTATATAATGATAAATCCATCTCACAATTGGCCCTATTTTGCATATTTCTAACTGGGAATGACTGCAAGAATGAGATTTTGATGTTACAACATTAAGTTGTGAATGACCCCCTGTAAATAAATAAATAAATTGGACTATTTTCTTTTTTTACCATGGTGCAACAGTCCTAGTGGGCCAAGGCCTCCTCATTATCGAGGATTTATGATCACACTCAGATACGCCACACTCGGTAGGACTCCTCTGGATGAGTGATCATCCCGACACAACACTCATAAGAGACAAACATCCATGCCCCGGCGGGATTTGAACCCACATTCCCAAGAAGCCAGTGGCTGCAGACCCATGCCTTAGAGTGCGTGGCCACTGGGATCGGCAAATTAGACTATATAGGTACCCATAAAATGGATAAAAACAGATGGCCAGATATAGCAAGAAGTTAAAAACCTGGAAGTTGGTACAAAGTAACAGCATGGAAAGAGGATTATGGGGCAATATTAGTTGCTACTGTAAGGATACATCAACTAACATGATGTGGTACGAGTTCATCATAGCCTCTGTTACTTCCTGATGCACAACAAGCCATAGATACAAGAGCAGTACTTGGTAGTAGGTCGAACACTGAGCGCTTGTCCACTGGACTTGGATTATCGTGAGTTAGATCCAAGAACAATGCATGTGCTATGGATGGAACAAGTGGCCGGAGTGATGGCTGGAAAAATGCACCTACAGGTTCACCACCATAACGATAAACTAACCGACCTTCTTCATGAGAGTCCCATGCAGACATTGCCTCTGCAAAAAAGTAAGCACAGAAATGGATGAAGGGTCCAATGAATATGTGTGTGGTGATACACCACAAAAACTCTCCTTGCAAAGAAGTCAGTTATCATAAAACCAGGTACAGAACACTTTTTGACTGTTGTTACATTATTTTAAATGTGTAAAATTCCACGACTCCTAATGTGTTTGTTAACATTATACTTCCAACCAAGGGTCCACAAATTATCCATACCTTAGGAACAACCTCAGAATTCTAGGTGTCACTGTGCAAAATGTGGTCACTTGGGTGACCCTGGCAATTACGATTTGTGCATCTGTGCTTTCACTGTCAATTAAGTAATGTTTATTGAATGAAATGTCTGATTTTCTGAAACATTTTCATTCTCTATCTATCCCCCACCAAAAATAGACAATACCTACAAAATTAAAAATATCAGACACTTCAATTTTACAAATAGCAATCATGCAATTTTATGCCAAAGTCAATTGCATAAAAATCTGAATGTGAATCATTATATATTTTAAATTATACATCTCTATTATTACATTTCATTAAACTTATTTTTTAACAAATCAATTGTTGAGGGCCAATACAGTAATCTTAAATAAATTTCACCTCAGAAGTGCCATAATAAATAATTACATAGTTTTACAACAAAAGGAAATGATTCTGGTTCATAGTACCTCTAATTAGTGATGATATTCCTAGTCTGTTTACAAAGATGTTGTCCTTCTGATCAGAATTGGTGAAAAGCTCAGCAACAATATACAAATCTGGACGTACTTGTCTTGCTGCATCTAAAAGGTACTGCAAGTGAGAGAAAGATTATATCAATGTGACACATGCACTTCCAGTTTCTTTGCAAATTAATTGTATACAGTCAATGGTTCGAAGTGAATCACTGGTTCATTTATGTTTTCTCTGAACAAATACATGACAAGAAATAAACAATCTAGGGTGCAGGAAAATTATGTCATTTACTTTCCTTCTATACAAAAATGGCTGCTAAAAATTATATGTTTACAGTTATGAATGCACAACAACAGTGATACCCACATGGAAATGACATGCAGGGCTAAGATGTCTTACACTGTAAAAGTATAGTCCTAACTTTAAATGTGTACAGATGAACCCAACCAAGGAACTAATATTTGAACAATGTTCTCTGCATATGAACATTGGCCTGACATGATCAAGTACTGGTATACAAGGGAAAAGATCATACGTGACAAAGCCCGCAGCAAGTGAATTCACGTGAGAAAACAATACAGGTGCCAGCCAAAACCACAGTACCATGAACAAAATGAGGATAGATTACAACCAGCCACCAAAATTAAATAATTAGACATATTCTAACAAATCAGTTTTTATAAAAAAGTTTTAGAGAATTTGAATATAATTTTGCAAAAGGTAATGCACAAAACACAACTTTGTAATTTCAGGGCTAAACAAGAAATAATAATGCATTTATATAAATTATTGTAAGGTGTGAGATGTCACTACCACACTGGAATTGAAATTATGTAATATAAGGTTTTTCCTTGACATATTTTTATAGTGGTTTAACATGATGATGGCTTGGGTATAAAAGCAAAACATCTGGTGACTTATTGTACCAAAGGTGTTTGTTGACCAGTAAACAAGAGCTGTGTTGACTCAGTCATACTGAAAAACACACCAGTATGCCACACACACACACACACTGTGATTAAACTTGAAAAAGTTCCATGCATCCAGAATGCCGATGGCTGAACATGGCAGAGAAGAGGTCTCACACATTAACTATGAAGTGTGTACTTCCAACTAATGACAAAGCACATTGCTGGGCAAATAGATGATTTCTTACCTCTGCAACTGGTATTGGTGTGGAATGACAATTATCTAGTCTAACTCCATCAAAGACTTGTGCAATTTGCTGAACATACTCTTGCATATACTGCCACAGGAATGGGCAGTCTTCTGGCTTGTCACCGTACCTGCCACAAATTACATATGCTGTAAATACTCCTCAGATCAGGAATCTGAGGAACCTTTTTTCATTTCATTTTATTCAAGCTTCAATTTATCATAGGTACTTCCAGACAAAATAAAGTTTACTTGTTACAAACTGCAGATACTTACATACTCATGATCAAAATCACAACACACAGGATATTAAACTGTTATCTGAGAAGTTAAGCTTAACTGCTTCCTTCTCATGACAGAAATATTCTTTCTCATTTAAATTTCAAACAATATACACAACAATCAAATAAAGAAAAATAGCAGGCACTCAGGAACACCAGCCTTGTTAAATGACCACATTTTTATTCCAATGATGTGTTAAAAAATTTCCAACCATTAGACATGATTTCATATTAATTTGTACTCTGTATTTTTGGGGTTACAGAAATATTCAAGAAAATGCATGTTTGCATTTAATACAGGATATATGTTAGACACAAGTCCCAGTGGCCATGTAGTCTAAGGTGTGTGTCTGCGGCCACTTGTCCGCTGAGACTGTGGGTTCGAATGAATGTTTGTCAGTTGTGAGTGTAATGTGTTGTAAGGTAGAGGTCTCTGTGATGAGCTGATTACTCATCCAGAGGAGTCCTACCAACTGTGGTGTGTCATCATGTGTGATGTAGAAACCTCAAGAATGAGGAAGCCATGGCCTGTGTCAGGTGGCAGCAGCGCGCGCGTGCGCCCCCCCCACAGAGAGAGAGAGAGAGAGAGAGAGAGAGCGAGCGTAAAGTTATCGAAGGGACCGAATAAATTGTTTCATTTTAAGTGAGTGTAACTGTAAGCTAGGTGTTTGTTAACCCTTTACCTGCTAACGTGGAGAATATGGTGAGCTCCGAATAATACTAGCAAAGGGCAGATGGAATTTAACTTGGCGTTTAAAGGGTTAAAACTGAAGGAAAAATATTTCAAGACAAAAATCAGGCCTGCAGGCATATTACTGAACATTAACACTATGATCTATTTAAAATTGAAATAATAATTAAAATTTATAAATACTAAAAATTACTCTTCTATAATTGTAAATCTCCATACAGCTTTAAGCTAAAAATACATGACTTTAAAATTAATATTTAGAAAGAACAAAAGTTGTCATGAGCTGATGACCACTCAATGGGACACTGTCACTTTTGTCTTTCTTAAACCACTTAAGCAGCTTCTCATCAATGTCACTTCATTCAGGCTTTTGAAATTGCTTTATTCTTGATCTGTTCTTTTCAGACGCACTAATAACTGTGGTTCTGTTTTTCCATGTCATTGGAATCATAGAATTTATGAGACCAAATTCCTGACATACATCAGGTTTCTCACTGCCATTTCCTACATCTTGCATCACTAACTTTTCTTTCAATGCTCAAGCTCAAAACCTTCCTTTTATTTGTGATTGTAGCCATTTTATCATGTCACCAGTCTCCTGTTAATTGCAGAAGTAGAAATGTGGAGGGTAACTTAACGCACATAGTGAATTAATATTACTATTGACATTTTCCAAGCCTGGAATTTATGTAGCTATCTGAGAGTGTACAGGGTTTGTCTTATCTAGGGACAGGAGTTAGTAGAATTCCCAAAATAGTCTACTTCTTAGAATATTACATAGGAATGGATGACTGGCATGCTGTTATGTCTGATGTAGGTGCTCTTATGTATGTCTTACTAAGGGAGGCAGAAGAATATGTGCCTCATAGGGAATTAGTTGGTACCAATGAATGTGTAACATTATAGCCTAGGTGTTGCACAAACCGAGGTAACTATTCAAATAAAACCACCAACTAGATGCAACAATCAATCGTAAAATTTATTGCTTTGTCGTACAGACACTGCTCAACATGCACTAACAAACCGACCACGGCTGAGAACACTTCCACCTCCACATTCATATGGAAACCAGAGGCTGCAGCGGCAGTTTGACGGGCTCCTGATGATGAGCATTGTGATGCCCAAAACATGTTGAGCAGTGTCTGTACGACAAAGCAATAAATTTTAAAATTGATTGTTGCATCTAGTTAGTTGTTTTATTTGAGTGATTGAAGCTGCATGGAACCACACAGCTTAAATTCGAGGTAACTATAATTGAGAGCAACTGTATACATATGGTAGAGAGTACAAGAGAACATTTATTAAATAATCATACATAACAAACTATAAGACATTATTCCTTATCTATGAATTTATAGTTAATTCACTGCAGCATGCCACATATTATAACACCTTCAACTTTACAAATCACTCTGATGTTCTACTGCTCTACCTTGCTTATTTCTGTTAATCATTTATTAGGTTACTACACTTACTGGAGTTTGACACTATCACCCCAAGCAATGAGCTCACGTCTTAAGTACACATTGGAGCTTGGTGCAGCAAAGTTTCGTAAAGGATCATCATTCATGACCCATCCATTGTGGGCCATAATGAAACAGGCATCTGATGAATACATCAACATCATGTGTTCTTCCAGACCATTGGGATTACCATAGTCTGTAAAATACCTACATAACAAACAGGGGTAAAAAATGAAACCAGTCTCTTCACTTCTTACATAATTATGAACTGAATGAGAATACGAATGGTAAGCAACTTAAGTTCAATGTTTATTTTGAAGTTATTCCATGCATTTTGCTTAACATCCATTTATAAAACCAAGTCACTGCACACAAGATACAAACATACATAAAAGTACAGCCTTTCACCTCCCCTACATGTTTCGGCATGTGTGTGCCAGCTTCAGGGAGTTCATACACCAAATTTAAAACTTGATAAAATATAGTTAATGACATCTGCAATGTTCATTATATATAGCATTCAGAAGATAAATTTAAGTGCAGGGTGTCTGATGTACATAAACATATTATGAGCGTAAAACATTTTAGAAGTATTATATGCCAATATATTGATTTTTACAGTTGTTTTGACATCTGTAGTCACTGTAGCATGTTATGCAATGTGAAAGTAATAAGAATTTTTTGAAGTTCCTCCTACTGCATCTATGATCAAGTTCTTGATGTGCTGCCACACCAAGTCTTTATAATAAATGTAAACAGTTACCCTACCAGGTTTTCCTCCATATTAAACAGAAGAAACCCCCAATTATCCATTTTTGGATTATTTTGTTTACAGAATAACTATATACTTGTTTTTCTCTTTCTTTGTTGGCCTTTCTGAACTCATTCATGACCTACTTAACAACACTCATGATTGCTATGGTTATGCAGTGTCATATGGCAACATAATTTTCAGTGATGAACTAGACAGGCTGTAGAAATGTTGGCAGTCTGCTTTAAGTACTGTACAAGTTGTTGCAAGTAGGAACCTGATAATAGCTCATGAATGAAGGAAGAATGGAGAAGCTGACATGTATTATATTTAAATATGGTTTTTTAATTTTAACAAGGTTAAAATTAGTTAGGTACGAACTGTAACTGATTGCAATTGATGTATCCTGTATCAGATGTGTGACTGAAAAGGATGAAGTAATGAACTAAACTAAAGCTTGTAAAATCGTAATATATGTCAATGCAGACAATCCCCTTTGGGCTGAAAATATAACCCGTGATCTCTCCTAAATCTAAAGCAGGTGTGCAGCTGTTACCGGAAGAGCAAATGGATTTATTGACAGTTTATGAAACAGTGCACTGTTTTGTACACAAACAGAGTTGTGAACCAAGCATGTACTTCTGTTGCAATATTATTGTTATGTGTTTATTCCAGTATGTTTTAGGGGTCCAGAAGATGTTTGTACATTCTACAACACGTCTTGGGAGATGAGTTGAGACATAGTGGAAATGAAAATAATCTGTCCCTGCAAATGACTTATAATCATGAAAATGATTTTTGTAAAGCTAATCTAAGCAGATTTTGATGCAACAAGGCAATTATGAATAATCCATCACTTGATAATTGGTGATTCCTTTCTCCATTTTTTTCTTTGAATTAAAAACAGTACATCACACAGTGCATGGAAGAATTATACTTAGAATGCTTGTTGTATATCATTCCATCACCTGGGTACGAGAGGATTCTTGGCAGAGACTTCTTTAACATGAGGGCCATCATGCTGTACACGGAAATACTGCATACCCGCTATACAGTTTTCAACAGCAGCTAGCAGGTGATTCTGAATTTCATCAAACATTTCTTTATTCAGTTCTTCCAAATGTGACTTGAAATTTTCACCACAGTGGTGTAGGCGGATATCATCTTCCAAGCAGTCATCCCTAGATAAATACAATGAAATATGTGAGACATGAATGACATAAGAAAAGGAGGCACTTACATACATACATACCACACTTCCATGCTAAAGGCATATATAAAAATTTCTCCATATTCAACTGAAGAATTTGTTAATTGATGTAAGTCTGCTCAGCTGCACAGATTATTCACAGAGTTAACACATTAAACAAGTCACATCCAAACTCAAAGCTACTAGTAAACTACTGTAGCTAAACTTTTGATATAGCATTTAATATCAGGAGGAATGACTGCGGGCCGGAGCCTAGTTTCTGAAAATGTACTGTCCTGGATGAAAGTAAGATTTGAATTATAAAAGAAGAATCTTTCCAACAAATGCTTGCTGTCTCTTACTGGGAGACCATGACCAACAATGTTCCAACTGCCATGTTCCAACAGTAAAACCAGAGGCTCCTAGTGCAGTTGTACACTCCTGATGATGGGTGGAGAGGCGCCCGAAACATGTTGAGCCACACATAAACGTCAAGTAATAAACTTGTAAAACTGTTGCATCTTGTTGGTTGATTTATTTGAATCGTAATTTCATCCATGGATGGAGTTAACTTTCACAGAAAAATGTTGTATAAAATTCTATGAGCTGAGAACAGCTATATGTCTTGGTAGTAATGACTCTTAGTTTTATCACCTATTTCATAAATAGGTCCAAAAATAGATACCTGTCATTGTTCAGGTAATTCTTCCTTATCCCAAACAGAATAACAAATGAAATAATAAACTAACACACAGCTAAGAATTGACAGTATCTAGGTGTTATTATTAATATCTTTAGTGTCACAACATGAGTATAGGCCCCTTTTTTCTTGTACTAATGAAGTTCACTCCATATTTAGGCCTGCTTTCATAAAACAATACATGCAAAAGTAAAATCTGTTACCAAAAATGAAGGTATGACCAGTAATAAGATATGAATTTATTTTCATTGTTACTTTGGTCTCTAATTTCCATTAATTAATATAACAAATATCAAAGTACAAAAATCCTTTAATTGTATGTACACTACCTGTGTGCATTATACAGCCTTAGAGCTAGTCCCATGTCAACAGTAGCTTTCAAACGACGATACTGTTTGTCTGGTATAATCTTCAGTTGTCCCATCTCCTCTGTAGATCCTGGTACTGGAGGTAGTTGTTTACGAGCCATAGAGTAGAATTCATTAACCAAGCTATCAATGTCCAGCATGTAAAGTTCTGGTATTTTCACTTGAGGTAAATAGTAGCCAAGCAGGAGTGATTGGATGGCCTAAGAGAATATGACATTTTGTTGTATGTTATAATTAATAAACAACACCAACACAGAACATATAATGTGTACTTGGTTGGTTTTTTATAAATTATAATTTGTAACACGTACACAGTAATGATGCCAAAGTACAAGTGATTATTTGAAGAATGTCTATACAATAAAACATCATTAACTCAAGGTACTTTGAAACATTTAACATAAAATTTGAATGAAATATGAAAATTTCACCATCAACTTAACCTGCTGATTATAGCTGCTGAAACTGACATTGGCATTATACTGGCCAAGTAGTAAAACTTGAATTCAATATTAATGAATGACTCTCACAACATAATATCATAGAAAATGTTACATCCTCCTGTTTGCAATTATAAATCCATGTTTTCCATGTAAGAGAGTTTGTGCATATCTTAAAAACAAGCTCCTGTGTTGCGTCTATAGCTACAAAATGCTGTCATTCATGTTTGTGTATATTATTGTGAAATACAGTATTTGTAATGTTTCAAGGGGTTTGTTATGCCTTGGGCATGAAAATGATTTTCTTTTGCATATGACATAGCAAAAGTGACTGTTTATTCTGCACATACTGTAGTGAAATAATTTTTCTTTCTGCATTTGACAAATGGAAACTGGTTGTTTTTTTACATACAGAAAGTTGTTGTTTCTCCTCATCCCCTTTCTCTGCCTGTTTGAATTTCTTACTGCACACTGACAGCCAGGCTGACCAGGTACTTTACAACAGAACAGGCTGTCAAAGTTAATGACTCTCCCTACTGATGTAGTTGGTAAGTCTGTTGTATTTATTTGGGCTACCCTCTTGGCCTTGTAACCATATCCTATCCTTGAAACCTGGTCTTCCTGACTTCACTGACACCTTTAACCCTTTAAACCCCGAATTAAATCCCATCTGCCATTTGCTGGCATTATTAGCTCACCATTTTCTCCACGTTAGCAGGATAAGGGTTAAATCATTAACCATTAGGCCACTAATGTCATATATATATATGGAGCACCTATTCTTGATGTTTCTAGATCACACACAACGACGCAGCACAGTCGGTAGGACTCCTCTGGACGAGTGATCAGCTCGTCGCAGAGACCTCTA
>Ga0268261_10004915_pt1 | contig 10082 bp, 8 predicted proteins | sample TergutNc150P1_FD_190353 | JGI IMG/M metagenome (GOLD analysis project Ga0268261, IMG submission 190353) | Nasutitermes corniger P1 segment gut microbial community from laboratory colony in Florida, USA - Nc150 P1 (SPAdes) (version 2) | ecosystem: Host-associated > Arthropoda: Insects > Digestive... | reverse complement strand
CATGGATATTTGTCTGTTGTGAGTGTCGTGTGTTGTCAGGTAGAGGTCTCTGCGACGAGCTGATCACTCGTCCAGAGGAGTCCTACTGACTGTGCTGCGTCGTGTGTGATCTAGAAACATCAAGAATGGGTGCTCCATATATATATGACGTTAGTCACCTAAGGGTTAAACACCGCATATTTGGTCTATGACCTTAATATCAACATTGAGCTATTTACATCTTCTGTAAGATAATTGTATGAATCATAATAAATGATTGTAGGCAAGTGGTTGCTAGATTTAAGTTGCATTTATGGAGTCCTGATCCCATGTACATGTTGATGCCATACAATAGCTATTATCAGTACAAAGCATCAGCAATAGCAGCCAAAATTAATAAGCCAAGTCTAAAGTACATGTTGAGGAAATACAGTTCAGACAATGGTCCCGTATCAGTACAGGCCAAGTATATGAAGCCAGTGTTTATTCTACATGATAGTATGTACTTTGATTCTACATAGCAGTAGTACTCATTTACCTCTGTATGTTCAGCCAGAGTTTTTTTGAATAAATACTGCATTAAAATAATATAACCAACAAGGTACATGTTTTTTCATGAAATTCTTATTTACAATCTTACATCTTTTGACTTAAGAAATGCCTTCGTGAAAAACAAGAATATCATAGGAGGGTTCTCTAGAACACACCACGTTAAGCTGAAAATAAAAAGTAAGTAAAAGAGATAAAATATATTGGAATCATTACAGAAAATAAAATAGATGAAATTTCTCTTTAAGTAAAGTTATAAAATACTGACATATAAAATAAAATACATGTTTATCAGTAAGCAATCATATGATTATGTTTTATATTTTACCTCTTTTACTTACATTACATGTTCAGCTTAACCTTTTAAAGCCTACCGGTTTCTTTTCATACCGCCAGGTTTAACATTAAAAAATTTTACATGGTGCTCACTTTATGTTGAGTGTTTTGTACGGATTTCAGAACAAACAGCGACTTTTGCTGTATACGTCATTAACTGATTGATTTTTATAACCTTGGTGGAAACTGTTTACAGCGCAGTACGGACTGATTCCTTATATAAAGCAGATTATGTTTCGTCTTTTAAAGGTTAATATGTAATGGTCTTGAGAACCTTCCTGTAATATTAGTGTTACCCCTCAAGACAGCTATTACGCCAAAACATGTATGGTTAGAAATAAACATCTCATAAAGGTGTACCTTATTGGTTACATTGGTACCTTTAACTGGTGTACACAGTAACAATGTACTGTGTGTTGCATTTTTCACAGAAATATTATTGATTGTAAAGCTTAGTTCTGAAGGCACATATTCCACAATCTACTGTTCCCTTTTTTTAAGCTCTGTTCAAAGCAGTGGATGCATTATTAGTAATGTGCTGCCTAGGTCTGAAATTCTAAACTTATGTTACAATTTTGGATTTTTGCCAGTATAATAATGGTTGGTCATCACAAAAGTTGGCCTGGTTTTTGGTGTACTGACTGTTAATGGACAGTATACATAGAAAACTCATAACACTGACTTCCAGTCATACGATGTACTACGATCTGGTGAAGAACAATTTTGCACACAAGTAAGTTTACATGTACAATGCTATGGGAAAAGTTGGAAACTGTACTTTGTGCAGTTTACTGTAGAACCTTGTAGTCATGCATGACATCTGAAATGCCATAATACTCACTGCAGCATCTATAAAGGTCACAGAAATGCTGGCAAAAATAAAAGTATGATAAACAATACTTTATGTTAAGAAGAGTAAAATCTTTATATACTTGGAAATTATTATTGTGACAACATTACCAGCAGTTTTCTCAGATTTGTGTACCATGTTCATAAAGATGTTTAGAATGCAGTTATCAGCAATATTCTGACTTATAAACAAGTGAATGTGATTATTGTCTATTGCATTCAGTTTTTAGATACTGATAACTTTACAATGCATCATCTAAAGGCATGATTTTAAAACAAGCTGGTAAGGTAGAGCTCATACTGCAACTTAATAAACAGCTCTCTCTCACAAACCAAAAATAACTGATAATTGAACTTAATGGCACTGTATTGTCAATGTGTTCGAATAAATTAGCTACCGAATGTTCCTTATTATAGTGCTCACAGGATATGATTCCTCTGGATTACATTAAAGATGGGATCCAATTTTAATCACACAGCTGCACTACTTTAAAGTTTCACTGACACACAGGAAAAGTTTACTACAGTTCTGAGTCCCCAAAAGCATTATCTGTGCCTTTTACATATCTGTATATTGGATTTTCATTCTCATATTACAGATCAGATGTAATGCTGACAAAGCTAACCAACAACAAATGCACCTATAGTCTATACATTTACAGTGAGAGTGGTGGTAGAGTGGTATGGTAAGGTAAAGGTAAAGCAATCCCATTACAGGCCTGAACAGGCCCTGAGGGTTCCAGGAGGTTGAGGCTCCCACGTTTGAAGACAATTGGCACATGAAGATGGTAAGGTTGTCAGCCCTACGCACCGGCTGCCTTTACCCCCAGGAAATATTCCTGGTACTCATTTCTGTTAGAGGCTGAATCAACCCCAAGGCCATAGTGCGGCAGGAAGGATTATGTCAATGAAAAAATCCAATGACACCATCAGGAATCGAACCCGCGACCTTCCGGCTTGTAGCGCAGTGCCTCAACAAACTACGCTACCGCATGCGCCAGAGTGGTATGGACCAAAATTAAATCTCCTCCACCCACAATGTCAGGATGTGATTAAGGGGGAAAAGATATATAAAATATATAGCATTATCCCTCTGAAAAGTAGCTGTGATACATCCACCCTCTCTGTGATATGTTCCTCTGAGAAGAATGTTTTCTGACCAAACTAAAAAATCTGGAGGCAATGCTTTTTGATACAGTAATACAATAAAACCAGAGGTTAACCACAGGAGTCTTCCGTTGTTGAGTACTGAAGAAATGCAGTGGGGTGCAAGTGCTTTGCCATAGGACATGTGACATGTATAAGCACAGCAGGCACAAATGGTAAATGTGTGAGATTTGTGGTTCTCAAGGCAGTAAGTATAAAGAATACTGTTTCCTGGTAAGTGGCACCGTGTAGTCTAGTATTTACCAACATTGAGGTGGGGCATGTTGCCTCCATCTTCATGGTATAAGAATGGGTTTCTATCATAGTACAAAGTGTCACATCCCAGACCACACCATTTCCAAATGAGGGATCAGGGTGATAAAGGTAGAACATCAGAACAACAGCAAGGTGCCAGTTAACTGTACCACTGGTTCAACAGGGCAACACTGGAGATGCTTCTAAACGTAACTCACAATATATTATGTGTGACCAGATTAACACAACCATGTGATCTGGTTTTCACTACACCACACACCTCTTGTTCTTAATTTCTTGCTAAGACCATATTTATATCTTGTCATCCCCAGCTGGACACCATAATAACAACTGAGTAGCTACTTAATGTCACTTGCAATATGCACCACACAAATATTTTTACATTTGCTAACAATTTCCACTAATATTGTTCATGTTTGACACAACAGCATTTAATCCAACTAACTGCACATGTAACCACAAACAACTCTTTGTTACTTATGGTAACATGTGCAATTAATTGGATTAAATACTGTATAATTTCAATGAACTTCTCCAGAAGAGGGAATTAAATTTCTGAAGCTTCAAATTAATAGTCCACGTGACTGAGCACTGTCCAGCCAAGGAATTCCCTGGCTAAAATAGAAACCAAAGTTTGAAGGCATGAATCAACATGTAATTATGGTGAACTGCTGATGGTTATTCAACTGTTCAAATTTCAAGCGAAAACATGCTAATTTTCTTCATGTTCATATATCTTAGCACTTAACTACACTAATTTTCTCACTTACATATTCAAACATAATGCTGAGTGTTAACTGTTATGGTAACAATTTAACTTTTTTGTTCCATAGGTATATCTGAAACACATGTTTGTTACACTGGTGCAAATAATGAATAGCTAGAAAATTCAAGCCTCATGGAGTGTTACACCATGTCAACAGGTAAACAGTGTAAATCTTTGACAGTGTAGTGTTTCTTTTTTCTGGGCCTGGCAGTCAAAGAAGTAATGACATCAGCTGACATAGTGTAACATCCCAGAGGGCTTTAACTTTTTCCAGCACCACTGTTAGAACCTCTAATCTCGCAAAAGCTAACTTTAATTATTATGTCAATATACTGCCAACAATTAATTTATATAGTTGTCTTAAAACTTAGGTATGTGATGTTCCAAAATCCTAGTTCATTCAATTCATCAGATATGTTTTCAATGTTCCTTACAGAAATTTTCAAGTGTCCATTAAAGGAACTTTCTGTAACAGAAGTTCTCAATCACTCTGAAGGTATTATGAAAGATTTTTGGTACATGATAAAACCTAAATTAACATACTGTTAAAATAGTCTCATACGATGCACTCCCACATTATGGGCATTTGGGTCACGGAGTTTATAACATATGATTATAAAATTCATTATATGGAATTTACGTATGCCCCTGTGAAAACAAAATTCAAAACAACAAATTCAGAACTAATCTTTTCAAAGAAACAATCAATTTTTAGGTATTAGTATTGCACACACATTTGTAGTGATGCTGTAGAAGACTTATGGCTAGTATGAGTGCACAAATAAGTGAGCTGTGGGAATGACTGGTAACATGCCAGCTAACGTGCCACTCAAAATCTCTGGTGAGTGAAGTTTAAACTTTTAGAGCCTTTTTTAAATTTTTTGTGTACCTATTATTATTATTATTATTATTATTATTATTACTACTACTACTACTACTACTATTACTACTACCATCATCATCATCAGTGTTATAACCTTTATAAAGGGTATATACAATTATATACCTGAAACAAACCATGTTTCCAGGGTATATAGTGTTGTAGCTGTTCTGTATTTACAATTTGTGCTACATGTAATGTTATTTTGACCGTGAAATATGTTTTGTACTTTTATATTAGTACTTTCCGTAGTATGTGTGCAGTGTCCAATATGGCTCATTTTTGTATTTCCTTAATTTTGTGCTTTCCTGGTATGTTGCTCAGGTATTTTCTGAGTGCTTTTAAAACGGTTCCAGTTGCCCCTGTCATTACCAGTACCACTTTTGCTTTCGCATTCCACATAAGCTGAATTTCTGATATAAGGTCTTTATATTGTAAGATCTTCTCAGCTTCTTTCTTGATCACATTTCTGTCGCCAGAAATTGCAACATATATTAACATGCATGCTCCTCTTTTATTATCATGGATTATAATGCCCAGTTTATATTTAGGAATTATTATTATTATTCCTCATGGGAAAAAGTGTACTTTTATTATGAATTTAGATCAAATATATATCTGTACAAACTCACTTTCACTTATAATGTGGGAGTCAATGAAATAATGAGGTTCATGTCATGGAATTTCACAATTTGGATGCATCTTCAAGAACACATACTTCTTGCAATGTCAGGATGTACAGTACTCATTTTATTTTTAGAAATTTCATTTACATTGTTCTTTATGTCTTTCTGACTTCTTCATATTTCTAGCCTGTCTTCTTGTGCCAAAATATTGGCCATTATTTCTACTTGTATTTGTGATTTCTTTTTACATTTCTCCTGGCTGTTATTGCATTTTTTCTTTTTATCTGTTCATTTACTTGTGTCTGCGATGATGTTTTACCTCTTTGTGCATATGCATACAGACTAAACAACAGCTTAAGCTATAGCCACAAAATGTTTCCAAATAATAAGGTTTAAACGTACATGGATTACTGAGATGTCTAAAGAGGACAGGTGAAATATGCATGACGTAAATAAATTAAGATGTTGGAAAGATCAAATGTGTAATTTGCTTTATGACCGTGCACCTTTAGGTGCAGTTAATTAATAAATATTAATACCAGTTTTGGAATTCAAAAAATTTTCTCACAAGACTCTTCACTACATGGACACTTCATAATAGCTCCAACTGGCTAGTGATTATCATGAATGCCAAACCCTGGGCTAAGACAACTTTTAAACTTGTTGATACATGTATGTCCAGGCCTACAGTGTGTCCACAATGGGAGCTAGGAACAAGCTCTTGCAAATATAGTAATGAACATTTGGTTTCCAATGAGGTAAGGAATTCGTCAAGTAGCTCATTGCTGCTTCTCAAGGATTCTTCTTCACACAGTTAGTACATCCTACAATGTGCAAATTGAAAATCTCTGAAAACAGTGTAAAGTAAATGTAAAGTTGTACCTGTGCATGTCATGATGCCATATGGGGGGAGCATTTATAGCTCCACTCATTCCTAACCTTGGCACTATATGGGGGTGAGTAGTCAGTTTCACGCCTTGGCTGCCTTGTCCTCAAGGAGAGGCCCTCAGTACCAACTGAATAAGGGGCTGAGTTGGTCCCAGAGCTGGTATGGATGCTTGGGAGAAGAGAAATCTCTTGCCCCCAACCAGGAATTGAACCACAGTTCCTCAGCTGTTCAGCCCACAGCCAAGACACTATATTGACTAACCTGACGGTATGCATGTTGAAAATGTGCTACATATAACTTACATGATTTAAGATGTCAGTGTCTCATGATGGGGACTGACTTCAGTTCCAGGATTTGTCATGAACAATGACAATAGACAGGTTTTCTCAGAGTATTGTGTTTTTACCTGCCAATCATCACCTACTCTTATTCTAGTTTTGTATGGACTCCATGTGCATAATAGGCTAAACGCTAGATGTTATCACAAATTTTCTCTGACCACACATTTAACTGTACTCAAAGTAACCATAGTTCACATACAAACTTTTAATTTCAGGCATGAACACAGTTTTTGTAGTAAATCATAAATCTGAACAAACAACTTAGAAATGCAGTAATTTACCACAGATCAGCCAATCCTTGGTGTCAAGGTGCCGTAACATCTAAAATTTCCATTGTGGCATCCATCACTTAGTGGATTATTATCCTGTTGTTTCCCATATTCACATATGCAAATTGCTAAATCTGTGGCTTGTAGTTATGATTCTATCATAAAAAGAGCAATTCCAACTGATGACAAAGCAGGAAACCTTTTTCTTCAGCTGACAGAAAAGTATGATATGCTAAAATTGGTCGTATGAAGTTGAATGCTGCCCCACAGGTTCATTATAAAGGTTTTCTTTATGATGTGCTGCTGTAAACACCTTGTTACAGTAAGATCTTCTCAGCCTGACAGCCAAATTAGTTGTTTCAAAACAACCGACATTTCACAGACCAACTCAATGTCTGTCTAAAATCATATATCAGAACTCTGATGAAGGAGATGAGTGTCAGTCTCTGAAATGTTGGTTGATTTGGACCACCTGACACAGCTGCCAGCCTGAAATAATTTCACTGAATTCTGTTGCCTATTCCTTGCTCCAAATACATTCTGAACAACTAAGTGCACATGTGCTGGGCACCAAGACATCAACCCTCAAATTTTGTCATTACTGCAGTCTGGTAATACTGTCACATTTACACAGATACATTTTACAACCTGCAAAAACAATATTTTATAACCACTAATTAAAAATAATACAACTACACAACATTTTTTCACACTTAATTCTGGTTCCTATCTTTCGGATGCTGTGTCGAGATTGAGCGAATTTACTGGAGGGATGGGCTTCACAACTGCATGATATATAATTTAGTGTTGAAAAATAATGGTTTGGTTGTATATTATTTTTGTTTTCAGCTGGGAGTATGTAGTTGGTATAACAACTTGCTACGGGCTGGATGGTCCAGGGATCAAATCCCAGAGACGGCAAGATTTTCCACATCTGTCCCAACTGGCCCTGGGGGGCCCACTCACCCTCCTATACAATGGGTACTGGGTCATTCCTGGGGGCAAACTGCTTGGGGCATGGCTTTAACCACTCACCCCCATCTAAAACCAAGGTTAAAGAAAAGTACAATAATATCTTTATTCCCCCTCTGTGCCTTCATGGGATCTTATAGGGTAAACTCTGCCTTTTTTACCTGTCCTATTTTCATTAAAAATGCAACTGAATTAAAATACATACAGCGCTAGCAAGTCATTAACCATAAGAGCAACAAATATGGATAATCATACTTTATGAATAGGGGTTCCCCAGAAATCGTTGAAAAAGATATTCTTCAGCGGCATATGAGGTCTAAGATCTCTGTTGTCCTTGATGGCACTGATGTCATCGAACACAAAGCCGCACTGCAGGCTGTTATAGTAGCACACCATGCAGGTGATGAAGATTACTGCAGAAAGTACCAGTCGTGCTGCCATTTTTCCTGCTGGTCACACAACACACCAAGGCTTTTTCAGTTTTAGCGCAGGTGTGAACTTGGTTATAAAATGCACCATGCAAATTGATAAGAAAATGACACCACAGATAGAAAATTATAACAAATTAGGTGGCACACTCTAAAACACAAATAAGCATATCACAATACCACAAACTGTTTGCTTTTTGCATCAACATGGATATAAACCATGACAGTGTAGTGTATGATGGTGCACTCACCTAATTCAACTACTTCAAACTGGTAATAAAATCTGAACAAAGCTGCAAGCAAACCGTATCACTTACCAGTAGTAAATACTATATTCATGCTATATGCTTCAATAAGAAAACACACATTAAACACTCTTGCCACTTAATGGTGAATTTTTGAGTTTCAAAGCATGTAAAAGGATAAGAATTTTGATTTACAGAGCTGTATCAGCTCTTGAGTTTAGGTAATGTTGACTGAGACATAAAAAAAGATTATGGTAAATTATGGATCAGGGAGCCTATTTTTAAGACACTATTTCCTATATTTGAGTGGGGCTGATGGAAACTACAAAACACACATGACAGAATAGATGCTGGATTGTGAATTAACTATGCATTAATGTGCTGTGTACAAGTAAGAGGTCAACATACAAATTCCACATGGCAGATCTTAATGATTCATCAGTTACTGTTTTAAAATCAAATTTATTTTTCACGGTCACCATGTAATAATTTTCAGTTTCCTAATATATCCTAATCAATATGCTTTGTTTCTCCAACATCTGTCACCATACAAACAGGACATACACTGAGAGACAGCTAAGTGCTGTTATCAAATCACAGGATTGTACAGAATGGTGGGCCTACTGTTGAAGATAGGCAGTATGACAAGGACATCTAGGTGACCTCAAAATGACTTGTTAAAAAAAACCAGTATCATGTTCACGACTGCATTAGGGGATGGTCTGACAGATTTGTTCAACCTGCAAAAATAGAGGTCCATAGAAGGAACAGAGATCCTTTAAATCCCCAGAGGAAATGTGAAGTCAGTACTCTACACGGCACTTTAATCTTCACCAACACTTGTGTGAGAACCTTAACTCTTGCACAAAATAAACTTACTTCTGAGGGACACTTTATGATGGGATAAGCCTGGCCTTAAACACTAAATGAACCAATGATACCCACACAAAATATAAATATTAAGTGAACTATATGCACATTACATAGCTATTATAAATCTGCACATCAACTGCTTTCCTATTAACTTAAATTCATTAAATTTATCATACTCATAATTAAATTTCAAAGGATGCCTGTCTTCACTACAATATAATTTTGGGCTATTTATGTTTGTATCCTTCTACTAAGACTACACTTAACAGTCCTGTTCTATAAGTAAACATTATTCCTTACTTGTATTTATCAATAAAATAAAAAGTAATTTACAGATCATAATAAATTTTCACACTTCATGTCAGTGACCCCAAAGGTGTATATGAAGGCAATGTTGGGCCCAAATGGACAACAGGTCAGCAGTGCTCAAGATTCCAATTTTGAATTGTGACACACAGAACATCCATTGTCAGTGGTATTTCTGTTGGCTTCCTATTCTTTGTCAGAGACAGCCTATATTGATGGAAATTTCTGTGGTTTTACCTAATATGTTGGCTAAAATATCATGTCTGCCTGATTTGTGTTGGGAGGCGACCAGTTGAAATCTCCGTCAGGATACCTGCTATGTTTTTTTTTTTTTTTTTTTTTTTTTTTTTTT
>Ga0268261_10004914_pt1 | contig 10083 bp, 6 predicted proteins | sample TergutNc150P1_FD_190353 | JGI IMG/M metagenome (GOLD analysis project Ga0268261, IMG submission 190353) | Nasutitermes corniger P1 segment gut microbial community from laboratory colony in Florida, USA - Nc150 P1 (SPAdes) (version 2) | ecosystem: Host-associated > Arthropoda: Insects > Digestive... | reverse complement strand
CCGTGAATATTTCACGTCAGATGCTATTTATAATGGTTCTGCTGGTATGACATTATACTACTACATGTGCAGGAGTTGGCAAGACTGTTGCAGGAAAGGGGAGAACCGGTCTTGGCCATCCGTATCAATTGAATCAGTCGACAGTGAGTGCTGGTTTTTTAACAACGCCATTTTTACGCTCTCATAATGCGGTTAACAGTGGAAGAACGTGTATTTATTTTGGAAAGTTATTTAAAGCAATGTCTTACGCCCACTGTAGACAAAGTTTCTTTGAAAATTTAGAAGGCAAGCACCAGTAAAAAATGTTTTTGCAAAAATAATTAAAAAATTAGAGAACGCTAATAAAAGTTGCGAGGAACATGGTAAAACGTGCATTGAAATGAATGGACGTCATTTCCAACACTTACTGTAAATACAGGTTAGTTGTGCAATATAACATGTTGTAAATCTTAGTATATAAATTACTCATATTAAAATACGGTCCACTTTTAAGTTGAACGCCCTGTATATATAATTGACAGTGACATCACCTCTTTTTATTTGTTTAGACGACGTGAATCGTCCATGTTTCATGTAAATAAAAAATCGGATAAACCAAAATTTTGCAACAGCATAACTACGGTTCTTTGAATAGCACACAAAATAAACTGTGAACAGCTTAACGAAAACTCAGAACCAACAGGAGTGGTAGCTGTCTGGCAGACTAAATAATTACCATCATGACAGCCAAGAAGACATTTCTTTAAGAGAGAGAAGCACTCCGAAATTCTGTAATTCCGCAGTAGACATTTTCCTTTAAAACGGTCGTAGCAAACGGAAACACAGTTTGCAGTAAAAGAATGTGTTGCCCTTTTTAGTATGCATTTTCTTTCTCTTTCATACATCCTCTACTAATTTCTCTCTAAAGTTTTTGAGTTGTCTTACACGATGCGTGGAACATTCTAGTCAATTGTCAGTATTGTCAAGAGCCCCCCCCCCCATTATTCAGAATTTTTCTAGCGGCTCGGAAATTCACGCTCCGCCTCTGAAACAGACGTACGCGTATATCATGGAAGATGTGATGGTGCCAGCTAGTTGTACGGAGAATGATGCGTCGAGGCCGTTCTTCGTTTGGCGCCATATGTCAGACAAATAGTAAAGGTGGCCGTAGACGTGGAATACTGTTGCACGATAATATTGCAGAGAATTAATATCGCGCAGTACGTAGTGGATTCAAAACGTTCCCGACATTAGTTGGTATAATTTACAGGAATTGTTGCACTGTGAATAAGGAATACACATTGACGTACTTCATTGCCTTAGGAATGCGGCAAGAAGGAAACTCCCAGAAAAATGAGGAAACAACATTTGGTCTTTCCTTCACGACAATGCTCCAGCATACCGGTCGGTGTTGGCCAAGGATTTATTAGCAAAGAACAACATGACAACATTGGAGCAACCCCCACGCTTCCTGATCCGGCTCCAACCGATTTTTGCCTATTCTCTCGGCTGATATTAGCACTGAAGGGACGGCGCTTTTGTGATGCAACTGACATCATTTAGAGTCCGACGTAAGAGCTGAAAAGGCTTACACAAAATGGCTTCCAGGAATGTTTCCAGCGCCTTGACAGTCACTTGCAAAAGTTTATAGTAGCATAAATGGAACTATTTTGTAGGAAGTGTGGCTTAAACGATTGTACTGTTTTCTATTCCTCAAAAATAAAGTAATTCCTGGACCATTTGGAAGAAACCACGTATGTTTCTCCCGAATGAATTATTGTGCACTATTTCATTTTGCTAGTGGGTTACGAGTAAACATGTTGAGTGATACTGACGCTGCGTGTGGAGTCATTATTTTAGCCCTGTATTTAATAAAGGGGAAAAAATCGCAGCTGGATCAAACAGTGGTACAAACGAAGGCCATAATTCACAAACGAAAATCTCATGACAGACTTAATTTAGAGTGAGCCAAACGACTTTCTTTGTTTGTGCTATTCCAACGTTCATCGTCTGATGGGCTACTCAAGACTGTTACTCACCACTGTCGCTGAAGAATTACTAATATGAAACAGTCAATCAAAGTGTTTATCCATCACGCTACGCTCTTTGGCCACTGGAAATAATTTTGAAGACACGCAATTCATAGGGTTACATCTCATTCAACTGGAATTATTGTGCTGGAGATTGTTTACTGCTCGGCAGACAGACGGTAACTGAATGAATATTACGCAGTATTGTTCAATATATTGTGCAACCCTTCAATATTATCCCTAAACGGTCAATAATATTATTGGCCGTCTAGGGGCACCATAAGATGCACTCATGCACACATACGTAAATTCCTTTGCAGGTGTATTCCTTGCTGTGCGTGATATCGCAGTACCAGGAGTACAAGGCTGGACGCGGCACTGCCAACAGTGGAGCCTGCTTGGGACGAAAGGTGATTACTGTATTTTATACAGGTGGTTTTTGGAAGGATGGATGTTCACTCACGAGTACAGCTATGACCTAACCGCGGTGGAGAAAGGGCAAATCAGATCATTTAGATTGTTATGAACAGTAACTGGTGTATTCAGTTTAATAATACATTAAGCTGAAGTGCAGTCGGTTGAGAAGAACTATGAGGGAGATTCAAATGAAAAACTTAATATTTTTTATCTCGTAATTTATTGAAAACATAAGGTTCACAATGACTTCATTTGTCTATTTAGTCTCCACTGCATTCCATACAAGTGTTACAGCGCTTCGAAAGTGCATGCATACTTCTAGAAAAAATTCATTTGGTTGAGAGTGCAGCCGGTTTATCCCAAAAGAGAGTCAGCATAACCTTTCCCGCAGATGGTCGTGTGCGGAATTTTTTCTGTTTTGGTGAGGAGGTATGGCGCCATTCCTCGCTCGCTTTTTCCGGCTTTCCGGCTGGTGGTAGTAGACCCAGGTTTCATCTCCCTAACAATTCTTCCTAGAAAGCCATCACCTTCTGCTTCAAAGCGTTTCAAAAGTTCCTGGCAGGCATCAACACGTCGTTATTTCATTCTGCAGTCAGCTGGCGTGGCACCCACCTTGCAGACACTTTATGGAACTGCAGAATATCATGGGCGATATGGTGTGCTGATACATTACTCTTATCCATATGTGCGGCTATTTCATTCACTGTTACGCGGCGATTTTCCTTCACGATGGTTTCAACTGCTGCAATGGCCTCTGATGTCACTACTCGGTGCGCCTGACCAGGTCGAAGGGAGTCTGTTACAGAACTAATACCGTTCATGAACTTCCTAGTCCACTCGTACTCTTGCTGCAGTGACAGACATGCATCACTATACTGAACTTTCATTCGTCGATGAATTTCGATGGGTTTCACCCCTTCACTACTTAAAAAACGGATGACAGAACGCTGTTCTTCTTTGGTGCATGTTACAAGCGGGCCGCCATCTTTACACTACTACTGCGCCGTCGTATTGCATTCCCGCATCGTACTACCACCTGTCAGCCACTCTTAAACCCATGAATAACATTGTTGTCAACTTACAAGACAATCGAGCTGTGTTTCGAATTTTTATCGCACTTTTAAGGTTTTCATTTGAATCCCGCTCGTACATTTTGCAGCCACAGAAAACCACGTTTTTTGACAAGTGTTATCCACAGATTTACTTTGGAGATAGGAAACATCTAAACATTCTGTCAAGGCCAAAGCCATTCTCCTCAGTAATAGACAGTAGATAGGATGGGAGGAGAGGACGAGAGAGACTGTTTTACGGTACTGCGCAATTAAATTGTTTGCATACGAGTAGAACAAGTTTATCTTCTTCGCACGGTGTTCAATTTCCGTCTACATCACAACACAACATATACAAACTTATTACTGTCTGCCCTTTTCTCTGACTCTCTCAATGCTTCCTTGTACGCTCGGCCCATTTTCATTTTTCACTGTGTATATGTGTAGTCAGAGATATCAACAAGTGGAAGAATGAAGAGACGAGTAGGCAGATGTACAGTGAAAGTAACAAACTAATAAATGAGTAAATATATGTATAAGTAGATTATAAATGTATATAAATGTTGGTGTGTGTGCTCTTTGTTCTCTGTAACCATTCTTCGAAGTGTGGTTAAATCCAAGCTGCAGAGCTGCATATTGGTAGTTGGTATATTCATCACCATCACAAGCTCTGAAGCATTAGGCACAGTGACTATTCCTTGACCGTCAGAGTGAAATTGGTCCATTCATCTTTCCTTTGGGCGTCCTACGTTTCTCTTCTCTTTGGGTTTATACTGCAGTGCTTGCTTGGGTATCCTGTTGTGTCTTTTCTCTGTAAGTGTTATAGCTCTTCTGTTGATACTGCTGTACTTTTTACAGGACAAATTCTGTACACCCACTGTCCCTAACGGATTAATTCCTTTCCCGATCTAATTCAGTAATTCCAAACAGGTGTCTTAAAATCTCATTTGTGATGCTTCTACTCCTTTCTCATATCCTTTCTTCAGCACTCAGGGTTCACTACCGAATTTCAAGGCCGCTTTAGCTCTAATGTTGCGGATTCTTAATTTTGTTCCATTAACCATTTGTTTTCCAACATGCCCCAGTATAATATCATTTAGTTTGTTTTATGTCTGCAGCTTGTCTTCTAAATCATTTTTGTAGCCCGATATAAGGTGTCGCAGGTACTAAAAGATATACGAAGATACACTCATACAAGAAAATTCCAGTGAAGTATATACCTGGAGCACTGCGCATGTTCGTAATAAGTATCCGCTGCTACATCGCTTTACAACCCTGTACTGCAGCACGGAGACGTCGAAGACCGCCAAACATATCTTCTGTACTGGTATTTTGCAGGCTCCCCAGGTAGTATACGCGAACCGCACCACGGCCAGCAGCTGTCTGAGCACCCGCAAACCGGCTACGTACCATGAAACGACGCAGAGTCCCACAGCGCCACATTCCACGTTGCTGCTTCCAGATGACGCGAGTCGCTCACACAGACCAAGCATCAAGCACGTGCAGTTTCCCGATGACACGGCACATTCCAACCAAGCGTCAGCAGGTAGCTTATCACCTACTTCTAATGCTGGGGTTCTGACACTGCGCGACACTGCCGCTGCCTAAAAGGGCAATCAAACTGGAAGCGACTTTATTCGACTGACAGATCATACGTAGTCGTTAGACAACTATCGTCAGTTTAGAATGGTCACACTTCAGCCGTGTATTTACTACGTTCAATGCCAACAACGAAGGCGAAATATGAATTCATGTTTCTTGATAAAAGCGTGTTGCGAGGTTTAGCTATGGAGGAAACTCAGAGGGGTTCCTGGGGTCATGCTATGTACAGCAACAGACCGACATAAGAAGAATTTAATAATCTGTTTACAAACCTGAAGAAGGAGGGGAAGGAGTTTTACGGGTACTTCCGCATGAATCTAGAAACATTCGATTGCATTTTAGAATAAATTGCTCCGAGGCTGAAAAACAGTCAAATTTTAGGACTTGTGTTTCACCAATGCAAAAGCTGGTTGTAACACTAAGGTAAGTGTTATTTTATTATTTTATAGCTATCCTCAAAATACTTCTCGGTTTCTTGTTTCTTCACTTCCTCCCTCTAACATGAAACATTTGCCACAACCCTCCAGCACTTCTTCATAGTCCTAAGGAAAGAAACCTAACTTATTTCTTGATTTCTAATTGGCAAATACGACCTTCCACTATAATAAATTATGCACGTTAGGGATGAAAAAATGAAGACCCCAATGGAGACTATTTGAAAATGAAAATTTGGTTTAATACTCGTAAATCATAAAAAAATATCTATTTGCTCAAATAGTACTGACAATTGGAATACAACCTGAGTGATATTAAATAAAAAGTCAACAAGTGTTACATTAGCTCTTTTCTTGTGGTTGACATGATACAACGAAGTTACCAGAACTGAGTCGTATCCCTTAGTTGTAACAGAGCCACTCTGTAGCGATGCTGTCTCATCAGTAGAATCCACATGCGTCACCGCAGTCGAGGGCGCTCGAAAATATGACAATCTGCAGTCACTAGAAGCCGCACTTGAATCAGGTTATTCAGGAGAATTTCCTCTCCGTTCAGGAAAATATTGCTGCTGTTCTAGCAACTTGCTGCATTCTTGTCCGTGCGTGGAGTTTTCTACTTTCAGGAACCTTCTTTAGCCCTGGGAGTAAACCGAATAAAAAAAACTGGTAGTCTGGATCCCCACAGCGTACGTGAACGTATCTCCAACTTTTCTGTTTCTATTTCAATCAGTTTTCCCACATCAGCCGTTGTTTTTAGTTTCTTATTTGGAGGAACCTTGAATCTAAGTTGGGTATTTGTAGAAGAGGTTGATATTTCGAGTGGTAGTTCTGATGTGGCTGCAGTAGAATTCGTTGCATCTTCATTTTCTTGTCCTTCCGATAAGGAATTGTTGTCTTCCAGTTCTTGGTATTCCCGCTGTTCATGTTGGTTTGCTTTCGCGATTCTTCAAGTGGTGGAATGTTTACCTGAAACGTTACTTACAACTGACCACATTCTTGAAGAATATCGTCAAGTTGAAGTAAGCCCACTTTGGTTTGTTTACTATGCCCCCGGCGTCACCAGATCGACATTTGATATTACTATGTTTTGTCTGCTGTCTTCGGAAGATGTCCCGTAGGCCTCTCCACTTTGATTTGCCTGCGTCATCTGCGAATCAAACAAACCAGCGACCATACAAGTAGAAGCGTACGATATTGCTTGTTGCTTTTTTTATGTTTTCAATTGACAGTTTCTCATTAATTTCAGGTACTGGTCAACCGAAATAGCATTTTGAGGACTCGAATTTTCATTCAAGATAATACACAACACTTTCGGTTTAATAATGCTTGACAGATGTAAAGCTGTATGGGATATGTTATAGCTACAGCACATGTCATTTCCGTCAGAAGAAACTTTTTCCAGGATATCGGATGACTTTTTCACCAAACGGGATTTCCCCAACTGCTGCGGCTGCGTTGATGGCATATACTTGAAGACAAATTGTCTTGCACATTCCGGTTCGATACAATACAGCTGTAAAAGCTTTAACTCGGTTGTGCTCTAGGCTGTAGCTGATGCGAAACTGCAGATTTACTTGCAATGATGTTTTAGCTATAGTAAAGAAAGTGACCGTGGAGGTTTTTCACGTTTATCTCTATTTGAACACTTAGAAACTTTAAAATGTCCCACCTCCAAGAGCTCTTCTAGGCACAGATATTATACTGCCTCATGTTTCTCTTGGAGATGAATCTTGCCCTTTGAAAACATATTCAGTCGCGTCTTGCCCTCATAGAAATGTAAACAGTGAAGAGGAAATCTTGAAGAGAGTACATTTAAACGTCAAAAAAGTAGATGAATGTGCGTTCGGCATTGTGTGTGCTAATAAAGACCACTGTTGAAGGGAACCGAGTTTGATTCCGATAAGACAGAAATAATAGTGAAGTGTATTTGCTTACTGCACAATATTATAATTGACAATCAGGTATTTCCGCAAAGCACTTCAAGACATCATTCTTAAGATGTTCTATCTACACCTACTACATGTCCCAGAAGTAATAGGACTAATAAAATAACCTGTAGGATACTTGAGGAATTAAAAAAGTACTTCTGTAAAGAAAGACTAGGTAGAGAAAGAAATGGGCTGAAACTGCTTGTGAGATGAGAAGAAAGAACCAATCCAAAAGGTTGTTCTCAGTACTGACCAGTGGCCAGTGCCTTATAACACTATGATATGTAGCATTCAGATACGCTTCGTTAAATTAAAATTGTTTACACGTAAAAATACGTTACATCAGTACTATAAATACAGATATGTAGTACTTACACGGTTCGTTTAGTTCCTCTGCTACCTCCATCCAGATATTTCTGCATAAATGCCGATTGTGATAATCTTTTAGGCTCTGATTCCCATAATGGTTTCCTGTCAAATAATAAAGAAGTCAACTTCTCCACATCCATTTCTTGGTCAGATTTCGTCAGACTGACCGCTCGAAAACAAACTTATGTGTTTTGAAAATCACATCTGACGACTACGCGGGAGTACAACTCCTAATGTGACAACGTGCACCTGCACCTAAACGTTTGTTGCAGTCTGACGACTACGCAAGACTACGTACGATCACTAAGTCGACTAACGTCGCTTCCAGTGTAACTCTAAATGACTGCGAGCGGGCCCTCCCTGTTGAATATCCCTACTTATTTCGATGTGGTTAGGATTCGGAAAGAAATAAATATTATCTGTTTTTTTAATAACTCTTCAATGCCGGTCTCGGTGCACTGTACGGCCTTGAATACACTGAAGGTAATGTAAATTCGCGGGTCTCCAAACTTTTTATGACACAGGGCCACACCCGTTACAGTGGGCTGGTTCTAGGGGCCCCACGCGGAAAAACAAAAGCAGTATACCTGACCGCCTTAATTATTGTGATTTTTATAATATGTACATAATTTACAAATGTGGCCTCGGGCCGAATAATACAACCTGGCACGTCACATGCGGACCGCGTGTTGTAAACCCATGTATAAATTAAAAACTACTTTGTCTCTGGTAGTAGATGGAATTCAAACCACACCGTCATTGAAGTGTTTACACTGCTGTCAATATATCAAGTGAAACAATGCAAAAAGCTTCAAACGTTAGAAAAGAAACTGCTTTATTCTAAATGAACACGAGAACAATTATGTATCATATCATAAATCCATCTATTTTAGTATAGAGGATGAGCTTGGTAATACGACTCCTAAATTTGGTTTTCATTTTGGGGGCAGTCAGTCTCGTTTCTCTTTCCACGTTCTCTTTTTATCTATGTACTTACCCATTCTAACAGAACTCTAGAAAACCCTTAATCTCATCAAATAGGATACCAAAACGGATTCAGCCAGCTCATGGCCTTCTTGCTTCCTTACGAGTATTTGCAATCATTTTGAACAGTGATACAAAATTAACGAGGGACATTTTTGGAAATGCTATTTTCAAAGAAGTGTCAGAAGAGACGTCGATGAAATGGTCGCTCCTCAGTGGTACAGAGTGCACCAGCTATCAGTTTAGCATCGAATGGGTTCATTATCCAGTCAAATTTCTCAACTTCCGTAAGAAAGAAACAGTTCTGAAAATAAAATTTCAGAAAATAAATGTACTGTACAGATTTTCATATTTTCGCCGATTCGTTCTTTGCTGCCCTGAATGAAGTCTTTAAAAGTAGGAAACATGTCCAAATTTGCTGTCTACATTTCACTCTACCACAGATCAAAATTGCTAATAAACGGTTTTCATTTTTCATTAAGTTGAAGAGAATCATCATCACCACCACCACCACCACCACCACCACCACCACCTTTCAGTGGTTACTAAGAGGGTCAAACTTACCAATATGCCAACTACATGTTCAAATCAAGTACCTAGATAAACTTGCGTGCAATGTTGTGCCTGCCCTTCGTTCAAAGCTGCGAAAGTTCATTTATAATATCGAAAACATTTCTCAAAACCTCTTCTCGATACAGCCATCCGGAGTCGCAGCACAAGAATAAAGACGTGTGTTCGACAACCATTATCTTCGCAATAACTTGCTTTTGCAGGCTTGGTATTCGTATTCCTACAGTACACAACATTTATAACCGAGAAACTTCTCCAGTGGTGGGCTCAAAACTCTCTCGAAGCAAGAGCTTGTGAATGAAGCAGAGTGCTTGAAGCAGCACCAGGAGATGTTCTGTGTACTAAAGCTTGAGTTTCTCTGTAACAACCTGACACGAAGTGTGCTCTGTCAGTGAATACCCACAAACAAATTGACCTCTCCAAAGGGTTTGCAGTCCCTCTATTGACTTCAAAGAACAATCATTCCTCGTCAAAATATAAGAAGAACGATATTATATCAGCATCCTCAGTGTTATCCGTTGTCCCTTCTATCCAGTACCTTGAAAACCTCTAACATATCAACAAGCTGCTCCAAGTCACTGTGCACAATTCTGTACGCTCTGCGTATTCTACACCGAAGAATTTTCAGCAGTTCTTTTACATACATGAGATCAATACATTAACCCTTAGGCTACGAATGTCATATATATATATATATATATATATATATATATATATATAT
>Ga0268261_10004913_pt1 | contig 10083 bp, 8 predicted proteins | sample TergutNc150P1_FD_190353 | JGI IMG/M metagenome (GOLD analysis project Ga0268261, IMG submission 190353) | Nasutitermes corniger P1 segment gut microbial community from laboratory colony in Florida, USA - Nc150 P1 (SPAdes) (version 2) | ecosystem: Host-associated > Arthropoda: Insects > Digestive... | reverse complement strand
CCCCCCCAAAAAAAAAAAACACATTAACACCACAAAACCCAAATTATTTCACATGAATAAAGAATTAAAGTAGCCAAAAAATGTTGTATAACATTTTTGTACAAGCTGATAAATCATAAACAATTAATGTTTACTTTAATTATTTCACAAGGAAAGATGGATTTATGGCATTATCATGTCTGTTTATCCAACCATCTGCATATGCCCATCCCAACAGCATTCAAAACAAATGCTTAGTTGTCATAAAGCTCGATAAGAATATCAAGACATTAGATAACAACCCACATTACCGCCTTCTAATTTCCAAAAAAAATTGTGCAGTGCAAGTGACATTAGCACAGCTTAATGCAGGTCTCAATGTTTTAGAACTTTGAAAAATAACCAAATTTTATGAAGGTAACTTTTAAAAATGTTCAACAAACAAGTTAGCTGCATATAATCTACACTTATCTTTTGATTCTGGTAAATGACGAACTTGATGCACAATTTCTTCTCTAATATGTTTATTTGAATCCTCTACATGTTTCGAGCTACCCTGTGCTCATCTTCAGGAGGACAATGGTATTAATACAACCTCTGGTATAATTACTCTGTGTTAGTGGCCGTTCGGTATACAGGTCAATAAGGAAAGAGTTCCTTATTATACCAGAGGTTGTATTAAAACAATTGTCCTCCTGAAGATTGGCACAGAGTTGCTCGAAACATGTAGAGGATTCAAATAAACATATTATAGAAGAAATTGTGCGTCAAGTTGGTCATTTACCAGATTTATACAAAGATGCACAGTCAGAAAAATATAAAACTTATCTTTTGGTTCATGGTAATCATGCTTGATCTACAAGAGTCAGTAATGTAAAATATGGTACAAAGAACACTGAGTACCTGCACACTGTGCATGTGACATTTACATGTGAACTAGTACAATCATGGCAATGACTAAATCATTTGACAATGATGTACTAATAATGGAACTCCAGCATGAAATAAATGCTTCAATTAATGCATGGTCCCATGACACAAGGGTTGGGGTGGTCATTCTAATCATAAACCATTACAGTTCAGGTTGTATTAAAACACAAATGCAAAAATATGAACGGAATTTATAGCAGCTGGCAAAACATTTGAAATAATGGTCTGCATAAGACTTTAAGCACCAATCTTATGTTCCTCTGCAATGTTTTAGTCTCTAATTTAAGGGAACAATTCGAAACATCAACCAAACAACAGGGCCTACCTAACAATGACAGAGTGAAAATGTGTGATCGTACGACCACTAAGTCCCTGACAGTATCATGACAGATACCAATTGACAAAATGCATAATTTAAAGCTATTTTGTGTACAGGTATGTAAGAGTACTTCATTTTGTATATGCATGAATTTCAAACATCACCGTGATTGCTTTGTTAATAAAAAAAATGTGAATTTTATGTAGTAGTTGTGTGATTTCTTCACCAACCATGTGCAGAGAACATCCCAAGTAAATAACACACAAATTCTCCCTGTATTTCCACTACCAATTCCATAAACTTCAGCTTCCCAGACATACTTCATTTAAAACTAGCAACTTCAGACAATAAAGAATTATGTTGCAAGGTCACACACACACACACACACACACACACACACACACACACACACACACACACACACACACACACGTCACACTGAATGTTGAACTTGACATTAAAAGAGCTAAATTGCAATATGCAATCAAGTCAAATAAATAAGTTACAAATTACATAAAATTAGTAAGAACATTATAAATTACAAAGAAAAGATCATATATATAAACACAATAATAATACAAGTTAAATATGAATGTTCATGTTTCTACATTGTTATGACTAGCAGAATGTTAAGTCCGATAGAATGACTATTTTGGATTCAGAAACCTGTACATGCTGGCTTATCAAAAAAATTACTTTGAAGTGGGTTTTAAAGTATTCTCTGAATAAAAAGACTCAGCTGAAGAAATACAGCACACCATCTCACTAACAGGGAACGAAGAAATGAAGGAAATAAATGAGAAATTTGCAGTTTCTTAAAAAAACATGCCATATTTTGATCACATATTTCTCTAGTAAATATGCAAGCACCTGTTGACACACTAATCTAGATCACATAAACAGCCCTCCAAATATTATAATAGCCCTTAGCTTCTTATAGAGTACCTGCACTCATAACATATTTGCAGGAGCTGTGACAGCATAGTTGATGCAGTGACGAAGCTACAGGCTGGAAAATCCTGGCTTCAATTCCTTTCAGGGGTAACACATGTTTAATTCATCTACGCTAAATGTCCACATTAATAATGAGTCCCACCCATATTAATTGCAAAGTTAGTTAATATTATATGAAGTAAGGTACAACATGAACGAAAAACACAAGAAGAATAACCAAGTCCTCATCCTGCACATTCTAAGGTATAAGAGAAGTCATGAAATACCTTAACTTTTATAAGTACCACTGGTGTTCAGTGCAACAAATACCTAGAACAAATAACTATGTTATCAGGACTCCATAAAAAGACTTAATATCTGAATTTGTAATAAATCTTTTCAGTGCAATCTATTAGAAAAAGGTCACATAACCTATATCTTGTAGTTAAAGGTAAAGTTCAAAGTTGTTCCTGTGCACAGCATGAAAGTGTATGGCAGAGTGGAGGTATCTATTGCAAGTGTTATGCAACCCACAAATACTTTTTTTTTACCTGCACAAACATACTGGTCTCCTCTGACAACAAGCTACTATAACACAGGGACATATTTTTATCATTAAACAGCCACATGTGTCTCATCTGTTTTACTACAGCAAGATCTTGTACTTGTAAATGGATATATCATCACCATGGGGAGTAAATATTCAGATTAGGGATTTTCCTAACACACACGCAATACACAACAAACACAAAACAATGTTAAGCATCCAATAATGTATTATCTTAGAAACATAAAAAGTTAAAATCATCCATGTGCTTAATTCAGCAGCAACCTGTTAAGATACATGGGGGAGATGAACAGTCGCATGTACTCCTAATCTCACCCCTAGGTGAGTGGTCAGATTCACAATGGTTGTATAATGGCTGTAAAAAGAACCTAAAATATATGTAGGTCAGGCCCTTATAATTGGCATGCCATGGTGGCAAATAAAAAAAATCCCTGCCCCTGACAGGAGTCAAAATCTGGTCACTCAGTCTGTAGCTAAGAACTACATTAATACACCCATTCTACAGCAACTGCAAGTATTGAACATGTATTGTTAGTATAAACCCAGCCATATTACACCGGATAGATAAATTGGTATAGTGACAAGAATTCAGTACCCTTGACTATCAACGGGTAAGGTTGCCAGTGCATTAAACTGACGTTTCTGAGTTTAGCGACAAGATTACGAAAACATGGAGCTACATCTCCTAATTCGGATAAGCTCACGAACCGCACCATGTGTGAATATTCAATTGACACATTAATACAAAGGCGATTTGAAACTGAGAAAGCAACTGCAGTACTGGCGCAATATTCCTTTGGTCTTACTGCGTTTTCCGAATTTGAGGGCAATACTCTAATCGTGAGGTCTCCTTACCAGTAGTGTTGATGCTACGAAATTGTTTCCCCACTCTACGTCACAATCCACTTTCATGACACCATACTAGAACACGAGAAATGCAACAGACGTCCTGTATATACCAACAAGTTTAAACATGACAAGTCAGACTATGTCCAGGTAACGTGTTATTCCGATAAATCGATATTGCTCGATAATCCAAATTTTTGCGGTGTTTATACTGGAGCGGTGAAGTGGGAGTGCTAGGGGTAGCCGTATCATCTTCATTGTCAAACCACTTCTACAGGACTTTCACAGACGTGTTCTAACAGATCAAGTGGATTCAATCTATAATTTAAACACCTAATACAACTAACCGTCCGATATACATTTCATCGGTCTGTATGCTACCAACCGCGCGAACTTCAATTTCCATGATACTTCGAACCACTCATTCCCGGACTGCTGCAGCATGGCATGTCGTTTGTGGTGAGGGGACGGTCGCGTCGCTACGCACTGTGTTCTATAGTCCGTGATCGCAACTATGGCTCGCAAGCACGAAAATGCCACGGATTATGCACCTACGTTGGTAATCCGTGTTGTGTCGGCCAAACAAGTAGTCGGTTTTGGCGTTTGGGTCCAGTAGTGGTGTATAGTATATAGTGTCGAATACGCGTAATACTCGCGAGAGGACAGAAAGTTTGTCTTGTGAATTCGAAGTGACTTGCAGGAGGTGTACATATTCCACGTGAATTGTGACTATACAAAAAGGGAACGCTGAATTTATTATTGCAAATTGTGAGTTAACCTAACCTCGAATATGCCAAAATACTACTGTGATTACTGTGATACCTATCTAACCCATGATTCTCCATCAGTAAGGAAAACGCACTGTCAAGGTCGAAAACACAAAGATAATGTGAAATTTTATTATCAAAAGTGGATGGAAGAACAGGCGCAGCATCTTATTGATGCAACGACAGCAGCTTTCAAAGCAGGGAAGATAGCATCGAATCCTTTCGCGTCAAATAAAGGCGGTGCAGCAATTCCACCACCAACCAACATGCCGCATGGGGGTCCCCCTCGACCTCCAGGTCCAGTTCATGGCCCCCCTCAGCCTGGTCCAGGAATGATGGGGCCACCGGGCATGCAGATGCCCCACGGACACATGGGGCCTATGATGATGGGACCCCATGGACCAATGCCTCCGATGATGGGAATGAGACCGCCTATGATGGGACCAATGATGCCAATGGGACCCATGGGTCCAATGGGCCCAATGAGAGGACCTCCATTACTTGGTGGACCAATGGGACCTCCAATGAAGAAATAGAATTTTGTAGTTTGGACTGTCAAAATTGAAATGAACATTTACTTACAATTCTAAGTTTCTGTTAAATTTTAATTGCTCATTTTTTCCTTTGCCTTGTTCTAGTAAATAAAGTATAAATCTGCTCGATTTTCAAATTATTTATTCTTGTAAAATTTAATTACCCATTTAATATGAAATAATGACATATATATGGAAAAATGTGATTTTTTTACAGGAAGTCTTGAAATTGTGTGTGTTATGGAAGAAAATGTAGAACACTTGAATGTGTCAGTTGGTTTTGTATCACAAGAACGGAACTTCCAAACTTAAAAGTTTGATTTTTAGTGAACTGTTCAAATACAGTCTCATCACAGTAACTTTACACGGTAAATCTTACACTATTAAAAAGTGTTGAGTTGCATTTTTTAGTATGTGAAGCTGCAAAATTTTATTATATTACTCAGCCCGGTTAAAACACAAGAGATTAAATCTCCATTACCAGCAGTCTCCTTCTGTCCATTTCTGCCACTAGACTGCAAGATGCATTATTACAGATTGTATGGATAAGACACTGAAAACTGAATGTTAATGAATTGGACTGTAACAAGTATGGCCACCTATTCAAAATATTAGCTAAAAAAAACTTGCATTGATGGACAAAAGTATAAATTTGGCCTGACATTTCAAATATTAAAGTGAATGATATGAAACGCCATGTACAAGGCAGTGGTGTTTAGTTATGGATTTTACTCTCACAGCGAGGTCGTTTCGGATGTTGTGCATTATAATACTGTAATTTCATAATCCGGCAACTAAATAAAGCAAATATACTTTCACTCCACTGAACAGGTAAGCATAAGTAAAGTGGGGGGGGGATGGTCCAACATGAACAGATACAGTTATGATTACTGAACCATGAAATGAGTTTTTTGTATTAAAACTTTGGTAACTCCAACAAATACACAATTCCACAACGTGTGTATTTTTCTATTATTTAGCTCCTACATGTTGCAGCATTCAGAATTGTGCATTGTTGCTGTTACCAAAGTTTTAATATATCATAATTCACGGAGTGGACAAAGTATTAGTTCCTCGTGTTTATACGTTTACATATACTAAAACCTACGCACACAGTGATGACAAGTTAGTGGTCAGGCTGTGTAGGCCGACATTAGTGCACTTTACTTTCACTAACTGCATTAGTATAAAACCATAATTCTCATGTCTTGGAACTAGCTTTGCAGGCAATTTCTCATCAGATAAGAGAGTCACATGTGATAAAACTGAGATGATACAAGCACAACAGATACATCTTGCACCAGAAGCATAAACAGGATTTCATATGTGGAGGGGTATTTTAAAAATTGTTGGGCAAGACCATTTTAATACCAGTAATGTTCTAAATGTGGCAGAACTGAATTATATGTGACTTTTAAATGGAAATCCAAATATGCTTTGGTAAAAAAAGCTGAAATTCTTAAAAATTATTATTAAAATGTCACAAATTAAAAAATATACTAAGGCATATCATTGTAAAAAGTGCAACAAAACTTAGTATTGCAACTGTAGAGTCTCCACTGCAGAACTGTGCTCTTTGAATGCTCAATTGAAGTACTCATTACTACTGATTGATCCTCTTCATACAAGTATATGACTTAGCAGCATTTGGATTTGCACATCCAATGATAATGAAATGAAGAAAAGAGGCCAGGAGAGTTTTATAAACAGTAAGACATTTTGTTTTCTTTTCTTTTTAATAAATATGCATTATATTATAAAAACAATTTTGTATGTCAAAGGCATTAACTTAGGCCTACCCATGGTGTTAAATTGTTCCCTACTTTATTATGAATATATTAACATCTATGTACCATTAAATACAATTTCAATAAAGCAACTCAGCAATACTTTTTGTCATAAACAGACATGAAAAATAAAGAGTATACTGATACATATGCATAGGTTTACAAATGGTAAACTCCATTCTAGACAATCGTATTCATACGTAACATTAGAGATGTGCCTTGAAACTCAGGTATAACTGTGTAACTGTCTCATGTGGCAAAGAGAAACTAAAAATTCTACATATGTATTCTTGCTGTTAGCTTAAGTTAAATTAATGCATCTTGAACTTCCATGTATGAAGCATTGTCACCTACAGCTGAGAGATGATGTGTTATGTTAGTTACTTTATATACAAATGATCATTCTGGAATTTACGTGTAACCACCGACTCTAAAATTTATATTTATTTACTTCAAAATTAATTTTCTTTTTCATGTTGGAATACTTAGGGCCTCATATTTCCATTAAATTCAGAGTATAAAAATATAGCCATTTTATGTGCCAATTTCACTGTTTTAGCGTAACTTTTTATATTCAACTTAATAATCTTTGGAACTAAGACTTTATATGCCTGATAGCACTGTGCTGTGTGCCTTAGCATGGCAGGAAACACTTAAATTGTCTTGCTGTCTAGTTACAGTTGGCATGTCAAACTGGTCATGAAAGATTACCACCTTCAAAAATCCCCCCCCAATTCATGATCCACATTCAGCCTACCGTATCTAAGTTTAATGCTACATGCATCTCAGAAACTGATATAGATTCATCAAATAACTATACAACCCTCTTCACTTTATCATTGTGTAGTTTGCTTAATAGGTACCAAGAGTTTGGAGGAAACTGATACCCCCACCTTCAGGGTAAAATACCAGAGACAGGAAAACTGATACACAACACACGGATGGGAGGACCAAAAATATACCATAAGGGCTACTTATTCCCACCAATTTACCCACAGCACCATTCCCAGTACTTGCCCTTATACCACCATTCACTGTTGGCAGCTGCTTTTCCTCCTACTGTACATATCTACCAACCTGCAGTGTCACATCTCTGAAGATTATATCTTCATATTCTCCTCCATGAAAACATCAAATCTTATTTTATTGACTGTATATGTTATGGGACTATAGTGGTGAAAGGCAGGAATACTGATTGAAGTACATATAATGTACTTGGTACATACTTAATCAGACTACTATCATTTGTCATTTTCCCCTGCTGCTATGCACTGCCACATATGTGTGTGTTCAGCTGAATTTGAATTTATTGACATGTTTTGAATCCAAAACTGGTTAATACCTTGGATATAGAACATGTCAAGATAATATTACACACAGTCGTAGTTGGTACAATCCAACTCATTAAGCTTAGTTTATTATTCTTTATTTACATTAAAGTATTCATTTATGGAGTAGGAGTGAGCATATAAATAATTCATTAGGGCTGATTTAAATTGTTTAGGGTTACCACTTACATTTTGGATACTTTTTGGGAGACTGTTAAATACTCTTATACCAGTTGAGTAGACTCCTTTTTTGATATAGTGATAAATTTGATTGGCTGAAGTTATATTTTTGTTGTTGACTGCACGTAAGAGAAGTGATAGTGTATATTGTGATTGAAGAGGCAGAATTTTTAGAGTCATAAAGGAATCTCTACAGGAGGCTCTACTTCTGTATCCTGTAATAATTCTAATTATATTCTTTTGTATTTCAAAAATGGTTGCACTATTTGAAGTGTTCCCCCAAAATATTAACCCATTATGCGTAACAGAATTAAAATAGGCATAGTTAGCTACATTAATATGATAAATGAGCTGGCAGGAAGTGGCAAAAGATTGTCAGATAAAATAATGACCCTACATAATGGCATCCCAGAATAATCATTGATAGCTAAAGGAAATGACAAGATACGTACATGTATGCATGAATGTCAGACACAATAGCTGTAACTTAATTTTTAATCGTAAGGAAAGCTCCATTGTTCCAGTTAACAGTGCCAACACAGTTAGTCTGGTAACAGGCCTAGTTACATACAGTTACTGATTCTAACTGCCCATCCCCTATAAAGATATGTATTGGTGCTTGACCATATGTGGAGCTCTCGCCACAAGAGATTCTGTTCCTCACAGGAAGCGGTACTTTTGTACATGTGAAGCAGGTTTAATTAAACTGGAACACATACAAACTAATAAATGTCATCCATTAGCAATAGCTAAATCTGATAGTTTACATGGTAGAGTATTTGGTTCACCAGAATCTCAAAAGCAAAAAAATTAAATCAAGCTTTAATGAGTTACTGCTGTTTTTTTTTGGGGGGGGGGGGGATATGATAGTCCAAGGAAACAGGAATTATTATTACTGTGGCATGAATTCAGGATTTTTAAATCACGGTGATAATGTAGGAATGTTGAAAATGTTAAACTTCTGCATAATGTGCAATAGGGCTGCGGATTGAACAACAGTAACTATAATATTTACAAGGAAAACACTATTTCAAAAATGTCTTTTGTTTTAACCTCTCAGAGAGTATAAATACAATAAATAAAATTTTCTATTAATATAATTTAACTGTAAGTTTCTGAATAAATGATGCAACTCCACAAGTCACCTCTTGACTGCCCATTTCGCTACAGTTGACATTTTCCTCTATCATAATAATGAGCATCTTTATGATAGCTAAATATCTATAATATATGGATATAAACCAAAGAAACTGAAATCTGAGCTTAGATTTCAGTAGCATGGTCAAAATCCCTTATTTTTGTAAACATCAATTTCCAACAAGAAATAATGTTTGTATGTTAAAGAACCTGCCAGTAGTCTGTTACATATTCTGTTTTTACTAAAACACCAAGTTGAATACATAATCATAGCTGTCAACCTAACTGCCTCCTCTCCTAGCCTGTGATATTTGGTATAATGGATACAGTATCTTAAATATTAATCGCTCTGTAAACAAACTTTTGTTGGCACTAATTTAATATTTAGACCACACACTGAGGAGATGCAAGGAATACATTCATGAAGTGTACAAAGCACTTCTGTTTTTAAATGCAAGATACAAGGAACCAAAAGAAATTTGGACATAATCTATACTGAACAAAATGAACAACAAAAATATGAAAAATCTGTGCAAGAGTGATTCTTGTCCTTTGTTAGTGTTCTTTAAAATAAACAGAAATCATCTTAACTGTCAGTGTTGTATACCCTGTAGAACATCTCCCCTGTTAACATTTTCTTGGCAGAATACCTCTTGGTTTTTAACCCGTAGGCGACTAATGTCATATATATATGGAGCACCCATTCTTGATGTTTCTAGATCACACACGACGACGCAGCACAGTCGGTAGGACTCCTCCGGACGAGTGATCAGCTC
>Ga0268261_10004912_pt1 | contig 10084 bp, 5 predicted proteins | sample TergutNc150P1_FD_190353 | JGI IMG/M metagenome (GOLD analysis project Ga0268261, IMG submission 190353) | Nasutitermes corniger P1 segment gut microbial community from laboratory colony in Florida, USA - Nc150 P1 (SPAdes) (version 2) | ecosystem: Host-associated > Arthropoda: Insects > Digestive... | reverse complement strand
TGTATAGGAACTATTATTGTTTCTTTCCATTCTGCAGGTATTCTTTCCTCCTCCCAAATTTGTCCTACTAGTTCATAAATTCTCTTCAACAGTTTATGTCCTCCGTATTTTATTAATTCTGGTTGTACCAATGGCTTTTGAAATTTCATTGAGTTCAGCATCTCAAAGAATAGAGCTTGTAAACTTTTTTTTTATCCACCCTTGTTCTATGAGTTATTAGCATGCCTGTGCATATCTCACGAATGATAAGTTTGTTTTCCTCCCATCTTAGCAATACCACTGTAAATGACTGTCAACAACTTCGACCTTCATCGAGTCTCCCTTGTGTGGGTCTTCATCATACACATTAACAGCATGGCTCTATTTGAGTTTCTCTGAGTAGCTTTGCACATATCCTAGCACCATCAAAACTTTGGGTTTTCTGAGCATACTAGTAACAGCACTAATTTAAGTTCTCCCTGCAATAACTCTACTTTGGATTTCCCACAAACAATGGGATTTGCCTGTATCCTAGCTATGGTGCTAATTCACGTTTTAGTTAAGCACTGAGTTGTCTCCACGTGCACTTTCGCTTTATCCTTGCTGTAACTCTGGTTTGGGTTTTCCCTAGCAACAGTGCAAATTCTGATTTCCCTGGTACGTAACTGCAACACTAAGAGATTTCCAGCATTATCCTTTATTAACCTCTACTGTCCGGCCTTTAAATCCCAATGTAGCCGCTAACAGCTAACATTATTTTCATTTCAAAATGCACATGCCTGCATCTATGTGAGACAGCATTATCCCTTTTGGCCTTGAAAAGATACATTTAATGGGACACGGGAATCCCACATGGCCGATAAACGTTAAAATCAACATCTGCATTAATGCTGTATGGCTATCATTATTGGTTTCCAAGATGCTTAGCATCAAAGATGGATACTGCAAAGTATACAGATAAGCAAATATGTGTTTAACTTAAATTCTCATGGTGACACCAAATTAGAGCCTTCTGAGATGTCACACCATGCTGCCTGGAAGATGTTAACAAACATGTTATGACAAAACTACTGTCTGATTATTCAGGGTACAAGATCACAGCCAGCACGTTCCTCTACAACACTGGTTCCCACATGCCAAATTACATTGCAACATATCCCATATAATAATTTTGTTTGTGTTTCAACATCTCTTGAGATATGGATTCATGACGAGAATTGGTGCAGAGTTTTCAGTTAGTGTATATCAGAAAACATTACATAAATGCAAGTAAACACAAAGACTATTTTAACTTCATTTTCACCATTAACTGGGTAATTAGAATTATTATAAACAAACCTCAATACTGCTGAGTGTTGTAAGTTCCTCCTCCTCACTGTCAGTACTCCGCTGATCTTGAACAGTGGACGTAGTAATATGCAGGCGAGGTCGTCCACCTTCTGGATGTACCCAATACTCTCTTCTTAACCCATTACCACCAGATTCTTTCCCAGCCCCTTCTTTCTCCTTCATTCGTTCACGCTGTTTTACGTCCCGTTCTTCACGACGCTTTCTTTCTGCCTGTTCATACTGTAAAACACATTAAGAATTTACTACTGACCTCCTGCAGTTAAATGTAGGGGTCACAAGAAAATTATGATTTACAATTTTGGGTAGTGGACAAAAAAAATTAGAGAACTTTTGCAACAACAGCTGAGAGTTGTGACATACCACAACTGACTCACGACCGACATTCCTGAATTTCTACATCTTAACCATCTCACTTTCAAGAGCCAAAATGAATGCATATCCCAAATTTTTAAAACCCATGTTTTTCTCTGCTAGCCAGAGCAGAGTTATGAATGTATTCTCTCGATGAAAGTTAACCCAACAAAGAAATATACCTACCAACAGACGGCCCAGACCTTCTGTATATCTGGTAACATTTCAGTCATAAAGGTTCTCACAGTGATATAAAAAACTTATAATTATCATGTTTATGTATTTTGTATTTCACCCCACAGAAAAACATCCAGTTCCCAAAACATCACAGCCTTTTCTGAGTATGAGATGATGGACACGGCGGAGAAACCTGCTAATCCCAGAACATATGACAATGACTTCTACCTCTTGTAAATAAAACAAGAACACCCCAACTACGATGGCTGCGACAAATTTTAAGCACATTACAATCTTACATAATCAATGAGTGGCACAGGAGTTCATAAACTGCACTGCATCTGCATTCAAATGATCATCCCAGTATGAGCAGTTAAATACTCACTTTTTTCCTGCTCTCATCAAACAGTGACAGCAGACTTTCTCGAGCTGACTGAAATGGGTTAGAGGCCATTAAACTTCTCATATAGTAATAAACTGCATCCAATTTTCTTCTCTGGAAATAAGAAAAGTGTGGAAAAAACAATAATAGAAATATGTAACTAGCACCATACACTTCTGTTTTAAACATATTAATCAACCAGTGAAAATAAGATTTACAAAACACGAGGAAGACAATAAGATTTTATACACAGATACAGGTGGACTGAAGAATACCATCTTCTCAGACGTGACGTGACGTGTAGTCCAGCAGAAATTTACCAAAGCACACAGTAGGCGATGGTAGCTGGGTCACCCAAAATGGTGACAATTTTCTACCATACTACATACATCACATACCACAAGATAGCATTAGTCTTCAGAGCCACCAAGAGCACCTCTAATCCAGCAGTTGACAACCTTTGACCTATGGGTCAGAAAGTGACCCACCAGCACGACTGGGATGCTATACAAAAAGTTTATTCCCTCCAAAACTGCAATGACACGCCATAAAAACAAAGGCTGTCAGACATGGTTTGGATCTCACCAAGTTGGACTGGATGTCCCATATATGTATGATGATAAGATTTAAAGTTACCCCTGTGCTTAATTAAGCACCTTCCCACAAAGACATATGGGGAGGGCAAGGTATAATCCCATGCGTTGTTAACCTTCATGCGAGGCGACAGTGTATTCACTGGACAGAGGGCTGGGTCAGCCAAGAGTCCTTCTACACATGGTGCTGAGGAGAAAAATCCCTGCTCCTGCCACAAATTAAATCTCATTTGCCCAGCCTCTATTCACTACAGTAACTAAACTATCCTGGCTTTTATATATGATTATTTCAATAACAAAGTTGATCATACTTACAGCATACACAGCCAGGATTGCCAACTGATTGTATGGACGACCATTCTTTGGATTGATTTGATGGGCCTTGATATAGCATTGTCGAGATTTTCCAAAATTTGACGTTTCATTGACCTGCTCCTTATATCTGGCCAGATCCCCAAGGAACAAGAATATCTTCTGCGCAGATATCAATGCCAAACCAGCAAACCCAAGGCCTTTCGTTGATACTGTGTTTGCACAAAGGAAACTGTCTAATTTAAATTTGTATGTCTGCTCCAATACTTCCAGAAGATTTTCAAAGTAGGAAGCTCCCTAAAATTTAATCAGAATCACAAAATGTTTATACTCTGGGAATACAAGAAAGAAATAAGAAACACAGTAAGATGACCAGCAAAAATAATTAGCTTTGTTTAATACGTGCAGCTGAATAGTTACTTCCTTCACTGGGTTTGTATTTAACCGAGATAAAAACAGAAGCAGCATCGTAACAGTCAACAGCTCTTCTTCCAGGAGACAATAGACAGTAAAGGGAAAGGTAACGCATTACCATTACAGGCCTGGACAGGCCCAGAAGGTTCCAGGAGGTTAAGGTTCCCAGATTTCAAGACAATCGGCACATGAAGGTGGTAAGGTTGTCAGCCCTACGCACTGGCCGCCTTTACCCCCAGGAAACATTCCTGGTACTCATTTCTGTTAGAGGCTGAGTCAACCCCAGGGCCATAGAGTGGCCAGAAGGATTATGTCAATGAAAAATTCCAGTGACACCATCAGGAATCGAACCCACGACCTTCTGGCTTGTAGCGCAGTGCCTCAACCAACTGTGCCACCGCGTGCCCCCTAGCATCAGATATATAGTAACTGAAAATGAAGGTGATGTAAAGGGGAGTAGAGCAGAACTTCATGTGTTCGTATGTGTGATATGTTGACATAAGTGGAACCATGTAGTGCTTTTGTCCCTGAGTTTATTGTGTTATAATCATCATTGTCATCATGTGATGAGGCTTAATCCTCCCCAAGGGTGTAATGGATAATCTGAATTGTGTGTAAATATGTATATCCATCAGTCACTGTTCACTCAGGAGTGATAAAGAGGGGTTGCACCTCTCCTGAATTGTAGAGTTTGATGAAAGAAGAGAATGGCTGCAGAGAAAATTTTCCCTTGTTACCGCTTGATTTTACAAACTGAACCAAGTAGTGTATGAACATTGCTAGTTCAGGGCTCATTAGCTGCAGTTTGATTTCCAATAGTAGCAGGAAATGAGTATCATTTTGTAGATCCCACTGTAGAGTATATCTGCTGCAGTGGGTACTGTTAGCTGTTTACGAGAAGTTGGAGCAACTGTAGTGATGTGGACCACCTCCATCTGTTGCATGGCTTTCCTTGTGTTCCTTTCTTGCGTGTTGCTTATTCACATATGCGTCTACACCTTTTGGCTTTTTGTGGTCAAATATGTAAAAGGTAAAGGAATCCCTGTACAGGCCTGGACAAACACTGAGGGTTCCAGGAGGTTGAGGCTCCCAGATTTCAAGACATTTGGCATGTGAAGACGGTAAGGGTGTCATCCTTATGCACCATCTGCTTTTACCCCCAGAGTATATTTCTGGTATTTGTTTCTGTTAGAGGCTGATTCAGCCACATGGCCATAGTGCAGCAATAAGGTTGTGTCAATGAAAAATTCCATTGACGCCATCGGGAATCGAACCTGTGACCTTCCATCTTTGTAGCGCAGTGCCTCAACCAACTGCACCACCCCGTGCCCCGGGTAAAGTATTGTAGGGAATCTAATAAGTCAGGGTATCATTTGTTGTTCAGAGTAGGGAAGTGAAGGTCTGCATTGGATTGTAGTATGATCTAAGAAGAAGAAGACGAAGATATAAGAAGGCTTAGAGGAATGCTCTGATGTAAAGTACATATATTTGTAAATGCATTCTTTGCAATTTTACATACATTATTGACCTTCATTGGGCACGCGGTAGCGCAGTTGGTTGAGGCACTATGCTACAAGCTGGAAGGTCTTGGGTTCGATTCCCAATGGTGTCACTGGAATTTTTCATTGACATAATCTTTCCAGATGCACTATGGCCCGGGGGTGGATTCAACCTCTAACAGAAATGAATATCAGGAATATTTCTTGGGGGTAAAGGTGGCCGGTGCATAGGGCTGACCTTACCACCTTCATGTGCCGATTGTTTTCAAATCTGGGAGCCTCAACCTCCTGGAACCCTCAGGGCCTATCCAGGCCTGTAATGGGATTGCTTTACCTTTTTTTGACCTTCATGTTTGTTTATTGCTAATGCAGATATGTGGAAGTACAATTTCATCTCATTGCTGCTCCTTATTTGAAATGTGTTGTGTCACTGACACGTGTTTTCTATGGGATGTAAAATGGTTCAGCTTCTGTGACTTCAAATAAAGCATAGTGTTTATAGTGACTATTCTGGGGACAAGACGGTCAAGAAATTCTGATTCAATTCCTAGCAGACGCAGGAGATTCAACTTTTCTTCAAAAAATCCTGATCAACTCAGGGGCCAACCTAGCATTCTATTCAACAGTCCAGAAACACTGACCACTCACCTGTAGTTAACGGTTAGTGGAGCTATACCTCCATGCCCTCATGTGCCATAATGTCATGCAAAGGGACAATCCCACAACCCTGTACATTATCTGTTATGTATGGAAGTGATTTCCAGCGTTTGTATCTTGCATTTCACTAATAATTTTGTTATAAAAACGGTCAGGAGGCCCTGTTTCTGTCATAGCAAAGAGAGCAGCTCTTTTTCTGAGAAGTTTATTAATCTACTTTCTGTCTTTGGGAATGAAACAGAGAAGATTTATGAGATCACCATGCCCTGTGCGATTTCTTCTTTAAACTTTTTAACCACTAGATCATTCCTCACAATCCTAGTTATGAATGTTATGCCACTGGAAGGAACTCCAGTGCTATACTTGTAAATTTCCTACAGTCAGTAATAACAGCATGGCGGTTGCACTAGTTAGTTAGGTGGGATCGACAGTCACTTGGGGGTCCTGAATGGCAATAGATCTTGGGAAAATATGAGGCTCTTTGTGATAATAGTTTTGCAGAATGTAAAATCACAACGTGGCTACCGTTCAAACAAATTGAAGCTATTTGTATGCAGTTTGATATTGGAGGCGCAAGGGTGTACAGATTCCTGCAGCCAGGTTTCTCGAGTGACTAACATCTATATGGTGACGTCCAGTATTTGTGGCTTCTCAGTATGGTACGTGCGTCATGTAACTTTCATGGCATCTAGAATTTTGAGGGGGCCCTAGATTTTAGAAAATTTGTGAACCCCCGAGGAAGGTGTATCATGAATGTGCCAACCCCTTATGTTCGATGTGGTGTTTGTATGTGCATGTCAACAGTTACGAACATGGCAACGATACAAAACTTTCAGGTTGTGTCTGACATTTAGATATCAGAATCTTTGTTGGAATAATGTTGTTTACAAAAAAGAATAAAAGAACAGTAATAATAGTAATACAAGTATGTGTATTGGAACAAGGGGTGTACAAGTTTTGCATAGAACCCCGTGTTTTTGCAGTGAGGCATGTGCATATTTTGTGTAAGCATAGGCATAATTCCGGGAGGGGGGGGGGGGGGGGGCAGTTGCCTCCAATATTGTTTCTACCTAAGAATAGTTTTCTTCGGTTCCTGTGTTGAAGACGGAAAAATCAAAAAGTAGGGGTGTAAGTGGGGAAAGGGGTGTATGTACAGGGTGTTTGACTTAAAAGTGGACCGTTAACTAAGCCGTGAATATTTCACGTCAGATGGTTCTGCTGGTATGACATACTACTACATGTGCAGGAGTTTGCAAGACTGTTGCAGGAAAGGGGAGAACCGGTCTTGGCCATCCGTATCAGTTGAATCAGTCGACAGTGAGTGCTGGTTTTTGAACAACGCCATTTTTACGCTTTCATAATGCGGTTAACATTGGAAGAACGTGTATTTATTTTGGAAAGTTATTTAAAAACGATGTCTTACGCCCACTGTAGACAAAGTTTCTTTGAAAAATTTAGAAGGCAAGCGCCAGTAAAACGTGCTATTGCGAAGATGATTGAAAAGTTGCGAGGAACATGGTGAAACGTGTCGATAAGTGCATTGAAATGAATGGACATCATTTCCAACACTTACTGTAAATACAGGTTAGTTGTGTAATATGTTGTAAATCTTAGTAAATAAATTACTCATATTAATATAGGTCCACTTTTAAGTTGAACACCCTGTATGTTAAGGGCTGGCTCAAATCAATCTTTCCTCTCTTTCTCACTTGACTCCTTCGTAAGTTATAGTTGCTAATACCCATGTTCGTTTTTGCCCCTCCCCCCTAATATAAGCCAAGTTACGTCTATGCTGTATCAATCATTATTAATAGTTCTTATTATAGAGGAGTCACTTCACATCCAGCCGATCGTCAAGGCCCTCCAACGGGACGGCTTCCCCAGGTTCCAGAACATTGTTCTGGATCTGACACTGTAAACATAGTCTGGGAAACTCGTGCGCCTGACGCGAGGCTGGATGGGGGATCACATCTGATTGTTAGTTGGAATGAAATAGTCCAGTGATAGATGAGCTAATTCCGACGGATCCTCCAGATTGGGCCCCTCCTGTTGCCTGCAGCTGTAAGTAACACTGGCTTCCGAAACCGCTGTAGCATAAAACCCAGACAGTGTATACTTCGCAAAAACAGTTGGTTCGTATGTGTTCTTTATGTACCCATTAGGCCAATATATCTTGTTTCCTTTCACATGATTTGTATTAATGCTGATTGCATTATGTATGTACTGAATTACTCGTACATTGACTTCTGCTACCTTCATGGAATTTTCCTGGAGGTGCTGCTGGAAATTACCAGAAGTCACGCCATTGGCGTCCCAGTGCGGGCAAAAGATTCTCTCTTCTCTGCACCGATCCAGACCGGCCCTGGCGCCCACCCAGCCTGCTGTGCATTGGGTACCGGGGCACTTTCACGGGTATCGGGGACCTGGGGCGTGGGGTTTGTCACTCATCCCGTCTAGCGCCGATGTTAGGATGGATTAGAGCTTTATCCCTACTCCCCCTCTTGCCTTCCTGAGATTTTTACCTTACACCCGTGGCATACCTTTCGCTCCCTTCTCCCGCTACTCGATAATCGAGGGCTCCCCATAATTATTAGCGAAGTTGCTCCCAGACCTCGTAGAAGGGATCCAGAATACTACCTTCGGTTGGAAGAACGGAATCCAGCCCGACTGGACTCGTAGCAAATTTTAGTGCACGTTTGCGGGCCCCCCTGATGGGTCCCCGCGCGCTGCGATTCTGCCAGGACCTTATCGATACCACTGGGATACACAAAATGGCAGTCTGTTGGTTTATTTAACGTCGCGTTCGGTAGCTCTCTTAGTGAACTGGGAAGGGTGTGGAAGGAAACTTTCATGTCCCAGTTCGTGGTGCTGTACCTGAAATTGGAGGGATTTAGGACCACGAAAACCCTCGGGACACCATGTCTTCGTGCGAAGATATAAACCCGGGATCTTGGGAGAACGCGAGGCAGGGCTGTGGCTGTCTCTACGGCGATATTCTGTTCCCAGGCTGAGACTGGAGCCATGAATCCATTTTCAGTTCTAACTGCGACATTTTTGGGAATCAGTGTGTATCATCCCCGTTGTGTCTATGCAATACGCATGAATAAGGATACATTCCGTCAGTACACAAATCTTTATTGTAATAAATCTAAATAGCTACATGTTTCGGCTGTACTAAGGCAGCCATCCTCAGGCCGTATTTTTCAGAAATTTAAAAAAAGGTAATTCCATAGCTCTAGTTGTACATCTATAAGTAAAACCTATGGCCGAGGCCAATTACCAGTTCAGAACATGAGCTTTTACAGAGTATTTGATTTAACTTAATTTAAGCTTTGGTTATGAAAATTCTTCATTTACACATCTTCTTAATAATGGCTTTTGCAGTACTTTTTAGGCACGTTCGCAAAATTGCGAAAGACAACTTTTATCTTCGTCATGTCTGTTCGTCTGTCTGTCTGCATAGAACTCTGCCCCCACTGGACGGATTTTCGTAAAATTTGATATACGTGTATTTTTCGAAAATCTGCCTGGAAAATTCAAGTTTCATGAAAATCGAAAAAGAATAACGGGTACTTTACACGAAGATCAGTATGCATTTTTGATCATGCTCATTCGTTCTTAGAATGACAAATGTTTCGGACAAAAGTTGTACAAAAAATCTAAACATTACCGTTCAATTACTTTTTTTTTTTTTAAATCGTGCCTTTTATGAGACAATGTGGAAAAATATTGTATAGCGAGACAGGCCACAGATGACAATATGGCGCGTGCGCATTGCATGCTGGATACCTTAGTCTACAAACACACATTCAGAATATGCAATACTTACTGCTTCTATACTGCAACAATGTTTGCACGAATACGCCTCGGTGTTACGTTATACGTACAGTACATTGCCTGTCTTGTTTGCTCTTAGATGTACAGCTACATCTATATTATTTTCTTTTTTACATTTCTGATGATGGCTGCCTTAGTAGAGCCGAAACATGTGGCCGATTAGATTTATAATAATAAAGGGCTGTCTACTTACTGATTGTATCTTCATTGATGCGTATTTTCGGAAATGTGCAGTCGGCATGATAGTTAACCAGCAATCTTGCAGGAGGGTCTAAGACACAAAACGAAATTAGTGATGGCCTGTAGCCCCGAAGGGTAGTTGCCGTGAAATTGGGACAGAATTGTGAATTGGGACCCGAATTCTTGGTATGATTCGTTTTTCCTGTTGGGTCAACAAATCCGCCGAGTTTGAACAGACTGGGAAAGTATTGGTTATATCTTGTCCGTTTACTGCTGACAATTTAACCCTTAGGCTACTAATGTCATATATATATATATATATATATATATATATATATATATATATATATATA
>Ga0268261_10004911_pt1 | contig 10085 bp, 7 predicted proteins | sample TergutNc150P1_FD_190353 | JGI IMG/M metagenome (GOLD analysis project Ga0268261, IMG submission 190353) | Nasutitermes corniger P1 segment gut microbial community from laboratory colony in Florida, USA - Nc150 P1 (SPAdes) (version 2) | ecosystem: Host-associated > Arthropoda: Insects > Digestive... | reverse complement strand
TTCACAATACGTTTAGTTCTTTGGCCATGCATAACCAGGAGACCAGAAGACAGAATTCCTTTCTGTACACACAAGCAGAAAGCACTCACCATCCTGTCCTTTACAGTGCGGCAGTACACAGTTTGACACTCTGAACACAAGAGTCAGCAGAAACTTCTGTATGCTCAATAAATCATTCACCACAGTTGATGAACTGTTGATGTGGAAAGAAGTAGCCTACAGTAATCTTACTGATACAGACATGGTATCTTGTGAGTGTATCTAACTTGCAGTACTTGGCTCAGATCCTGAAAGGAAAATATTGAAAATATTGAACATGTATGCAGGTTTTCAATATATAAAAGATTTTTGCTGCCTCTGCATGTTTACTGCACAAATTATATGATATGATACTACTACTACTACTACTACTACTACTACTACTACTACTACCACTACCACTACTACTACTACTACTACCACCATCACCATCACTACCACTACCGTTACCACTCCCCCTAGAGGAATGAGGTCAAATGAGAGGGAAAGAAGGCGTTAGGAACAAACATGGAAGAGTGCCTTATACGTAGGCTTATATTGTCGACCTTGTGTCTAACCAGTATAAGAAAAGGAGGATTAATATCATCGAATACAGTAAGAAATAGAGTAAATTTGTTCTTCTTCTAATACTGCTTGTGACAAGTATCTGTCACTGAACATCTTATACAGTTATATTAACATCATGGGGCTAAATGCTCTCTTGCCCTTAATGATGAAATCAAAACTTGAAGACAAGTGTTTGAGATACACACAAAAATTGTGTCAATCCATCACGCCCGTCTTCATGAGTTATGTCTAAACTGTAATTCCACCTCTGTGCCAATACAAAAAAATATACACATATCAACAGGAACATACAAGAACTCAAAACAACACACAGAGTGAATTCAGCTGATATCTCAACATCTCCATTTAGCACAGTCCTTAGTGAGAAGGTGATAGTTTCTCAGTTGGTCAAGAAACTGCACGGAACTTGACAGCCCTAAAGCTCCTTCATTTTGTCCACAACAGCCTACTATTACATCCGATTAAGAACACAATTCTGTCCAATCAATCATTCTATACTGTGCTTAAACATTTCCTTTGCGTCACAAAACACAGTAAAATGAAATGATTTCCTACTCATAATTAACTAAAATGTAGTGAACTCATACAACCTACATACTTGACACAACTGGGCTTATAGTAACACTGATATTTTTACAAAATGGAACAGGCATAGGGTAATACCAACATCCTATGCTTTGCATCAGCTTCCTACTCTTTACCTTCAGGGTTTCAGTGTTTTCTTCTCCAACACTTGTGTCATTCCTGACACAGGCTTAGGAGAATCAATAGCTTCCACATTTATTTCCACCACAAATACGAGACTACCTGAACATGTACTACTGCCAACAAAGTTAACTACAGAGATCATGCAGTCAGACGTACATTCATTTAGAGCAGGATGCATGACAAAGTTTAATTGACATGCATGGTGCAGGAAGGTAACATAAGTTATTAGCGATTGTAGAGGGACGACTAATACATACTACATGTGAAATGCACATTTCTTAGTCCTCCTTAGGTACAAACAGCACATTACTGGCAGTGAATGGCACTGTGCATTATTTCACACTAACATTAAACGTGCGACAATGCAAATGGACAACTCTCCATACATCTGCACTGCTAAGTAACGTTAAATGTACCATATATACTTTGTGCATATATGCACCCTATATATGCACAAAGTGTACGCAAACCACGTTTTCAAAACTATGGTGAGGGTGACGGAAAAATGTAAAAAGAAAAACCGTGGAATGTTATGAATTCTCTCATTCTCCATCGGTATAGATTGTTCGGTGCAACTTAGGAACCATGTTTACTACTGTATGAATGGCACAATTAAAATGTCATCCTCTTTTTTGGTACCAGCAATGAAATACTGTTCTTCGGTACTACTTAACCTCCAAAAAAGTCAAAAAACAAAGCGAAACCATAACAAAAAGCTTTGTAGAAACATCCCATTCTAATCACACACAAGTGGAAATAACACACTTATCTTTCGTAACAGACATCACAATTTACCTCGTTCCTGTTTACAGGATCGAAGGCTAGAACATCATTAGCCAAAAAGAACAATTACCCATCAGGCAGCCATATTTATACTTTGGGCCATCTAACAGCTACGTCACGCAACACCGGTCACTTCAAACAAAATTTCCAAAGCTGAATTTGCTTTCTCTATAGTTTCCCCAAGTGCAAAATTCTTTCCTGCATATTGTGTACAACGCTTCTGAAACTTACAGCTGTATACTATATTTATATTTTCATCGCGCAACATCACAACACTTTTATATTCATAAACTGGATGTAGCTGTGCATGCAAGAAGGAATTGTATTCAAGAGATGACCAACCTTAGACGAAGTTTCCTTTTAGACAAGTTAGCAAAGTTGCGGGAAGCCTCGTTTCCGTCCGTCCGCATGGAACAACTCAGATCCCGCTGGACGGATTTTCTTTAAATTTGATATTTGTGTATTTTTTGGAAATCTGTCCACAACATTAATTTTTCATTAAGCCCAATAAACACATCTGGTCATATATTGCTCACTTCTTCTTAGAATGAGAAATATTTCAGACAGAAGTTGAGAAAATCAAATGCACATCTTTCGTTCATTAACTTTTTTTTTTCAAATAAATCATGTGGTTTATGAGATAATGTGGAAAAATACTACAGAGCCTCGCTGGCCACATCTAACAATTTGGAGCATATGCATTGCATGCTGGATACCTAAGGCTACAAACACACACTCAGTATTATGTAATACTTCTTGCTGTTCCACTGCAACAATGGTTCCACATACACATCTCAATATTACATTATACATACATTACCTGTCTTTATCACTATTCACTGAAACCAACTTTGTGCACAAAAGTTGATTTTAATAAACAGTATTATAAAGTATGATGCATGGCAGGAACAACAGGCATGAAGATGGCTTGTCTTCTTTGTAGCTACTGCAAGCATAACTATCAGATGTTTTGTCATAAAGTTTAAATTTGTTATACCACTTTCTTGTAATTGTGATTGGATGTGTTTCTTGGCACAGTCTTCTTGTTGTACACACCTCATATTTTTACAAGTGTCAACATAAACCTCATCTGTTGATGTGTGTGAAAACAACATGAACTGCAAACAAGGAGAAGACTATACCCATAAAATGTATCCAGTCATCATAAGAAGAAAATGATTTCACAATTGCCAAGTTTATAGGGGAAAAAAATCTGAAAGTGTCTACAATAAATAGTAACCTTACCACCTGTTACTGGAAAATAAGCAACAAAAGAGAATGTACACCTCTTGCGTGTTCAACTTTGAAACATACAACTTCTAACAAAATTAGTAGACTGATTACAAACAAGTGGATCCCATATATTGAGAGTTTTGACTTTATTAATTAATGTTTTATGAGAACACAAAAAAACCCCAACTTTAATGAACAGCTACTAAAAATGTATCAAGGATGGAAAAAAAATTCTAATAAATAACATGTAATAATGAGATCTCACAGACTGTGAATATTCATGTTTATGTCTTCGCATTTATTGTAAAAATTTTTAAGCAAACACCTGATGATGGTCCATAGGGACCAAAACATACTTGCCTACAGCAACATAAAATATACAGTCTTATTTAACAATAATTTGACTGTTCCTTCATTGTTCAAGTGATGTCATCAGAAATACTGTACAGTTGTTTGTTCTTCTTTTTCTTTTTCACATCATGAAGATAACCGCTGTTAAACACAAGTGTTCCACACAATAAAAAGAGGGAATGGAGAATGAAAAATAATTGAAATAAAAAAATACATCTGAATTTATCCTACTCCAAGGATAGTCATAGTATTAAATATATGCACTGGTAAGTGTAGCAGCTATGTTGTGGTTTCAACACAAGGTTGTTTGTGCAAACTGGAGTAGCTTATGCACACTGACCTCTGAAGTTAAAGAGATGTTATAAATTTAATTGAAAAGTCCACAGAAATGCCCAACTAGAACAGACACAATCTGGATGTAATCAACTAGCTGTAACACAACAGCACTGTACCTGTAACCTTCACAGAATAGAATTATGATCCCATTAATCTTACACATCATAATCTCACACAGCACAACTGTGAAACTGTCCACATCAGACAACTGGTGCTATCATCCATAAAATATACCATATATTCTCGAATCTAATCCGCAACCTTTTTACAGTTTTAGAGGGCTAAAAAATCTGATGCAGATTACAGTTGCGTGCGGATTAGATTCGCGGTCGAGAGCTGAATTTTGGAAAAATGATGGAGCCGCTGTACGTGCCGCAAGAACAATACAATACAATAATTTATTATTTTATTTATTATTTATTATAATTTATTATTCATCAGATTCTCTGTCATCACTCATATCTGAATCGTTATTCATGCTCAGACGAGACTGCGCACACTTTTTGAGAAAGACCCGCTTCACAGTACTGATATGACTCATCGACCCGAGGCATAGCGTCGGATTTTAACGCATCGGTAACAACCGATATTATTCAATCAGTTGCCCTGTGGGCAAGGGGCAGTTGAAGGAAAGGTGTGGATTAGAATCACAAACTAACTTTTTCCGTTTAAGAAATAGCCAAAAACTGAGTGCGGATTAGATTCGACAATATACAATATATCCAACATTCACTGATTCCTTCTCTTAGTCACACAGTATCAGTTGTAACATACTGACTGCAAAGACGGTCTTTTAAGGTGCAGTGGGTTGGGAAGAGTGTGGAGTACCCACTGAAATATAACATAATGGGGATCCCTACTAAAGAATGTTACTGAATTACATATACAATTAAAAAAAAAAAAAAGCTCACAAGAAACGTGGATACTGAAACTAGCTATGCCAGTATCACAATGCCCTTACAATGAAACCCTGTATACAGTGTCAGGAATTTAAAACAATAGAATTTAAGAGTAATTATGTACATTACAATCACAAGTGGGGGCACGCAGTGGCGCAGTTGTTTGAGGCACCATGCTACAAGCTGGAAGGTCGTGGGTTCGATTCCCGATGTTGTCACTGGATCTTTTCATTGACACAATCCTTCTGGCCGCACTAAGGCCCTGGGGTCGACTCAGCCTCTAACAGAAATGAGTACCAGGAATATTTCCTGGGGGGTAAAGGCAGCCGGTGCATAGGGCTGACAACCCTACCACCTTCATGTGCCGACTGTCTTGAAATATGGGAGCTTCAACCTCCTGGAACCCTCAGGGCCTGTGCAGGCCTGTAATGGGATAGCTTTACCTTTACCTTTTACAATCACCAGTGGACACAGAGACACAAAGGTGGCTGTGAGCATTGAGAAAGGGCAGATCTACTACATTACTTTGTGGTGGTTTTACCTATGTACAGAACACCTATTTATGAATGAACTATACAGCATTGCACATATGCTCAACTGCTGCTACAAAATCATGTTGTACAATCTGTGCCAGTATTGCTGAAATAAAGTGACGCTACCAATTCCTTCAGATCATTCATACACCTTCAAAATGACACCTTGCACACTACTGTTTTAAAATTACTGTTTGTTTTCCAACATTATGTTAGCTTACATTTTACAGTGCCATAACTGACTCAAACTGGCGCTGAACAGAGAGGCATGGAATGACCTGGTTGAGAAAGCCAACACCCACAAAGGGTTGTAAAGCTAATGGAAGAAGAAGTATCTGACTGGAAGAGCTTTTGTGTTCAGGTGCGCCGATCGCGGCATACAACTTTGTGTCCTGATATTTCTTTCTTATCAGTTTGTCTTGGCACAAAACACATTTCCTTTTCTCATCTTTCACTTCTTTATTTCAGCGGTGACTCCCACTGTACTTTCTAACATGTTTCACACAACATTAACATGTTTACCGTATAACTCATCACCAAGCAATTTAGTCCAAGTGGTAAATTCTCTAACCTACGCTTCCAAGGTCCCTGGCACTTACAACAAAAATTAGAAACGCTTTCCTGCCTGTGGGATTTTCTAGTTTCCCTTAGTCCTTAAGAAGACAGTAAACATTAAGGGAGAATGACAAACTGGTGTCCTTGATCACATACTGTCCCAGACAGAGAAGTGCAAATACTATATCTAAGAAAGCAGGAGCATAAGCTGTTAGGGATAGGCTCATCACATAATCATACTTTGCCTTCAACAAATCAAATGATTTTATTCCGAATTGTAACATGTTTAGACTACGTGTATAATCCACAACAACTGTACCCACTATACCATCAAAGGTATATCCACTGACATCTACACCTTAAAGATGTTCAGTGAGGCAACTTTCAGTATCTGGGCACGTACCGTATCATATTACAACTCAATCCACACATTAGAAGACATGTCAGAGGTAACTTTAGCTGCAACAGTACATATGCTGCCAGCAAATTCTGCAAAAGTTGTGAACAACTGTGGAACATACACAGCATCTTTAGACCCCCCAAAATAAATCAATTGGCATGAGGTGAGGGGAATATGACGGCCAAATGATGGCTGCCATCTGGTAACCCACTTCACTGGAAGCTTTCAATCCACAAAGTCCCAAACTGCATGTGAAAACATGGGGTCAGTCTACCTTGTTCGAATAGCAAGTTATTAGGACCCTCTTTTCCACAATGGTATCAATATGAGGAATTCCTCCATGTGTTCATAATCTACACCAGTCACCATGTGTTTATCAAAAAGGAAAAGGACAATAAACACTTTGCACTTATACAGAATAAAATGCATTTAACTTGGAACTGTCTCTTGTGGGGCACCTCCACTCACTGTCACAAATTCAAACATTACATACAGTCAGTATCTTCTTCAACACATCTCAGTTTCTGTAATAGAGAGGAGAAGAAGGGATTTGGAGCCACCTGAGGAAAAGGTGAAATATAAACTGCAGAGAGAAGCGGTAATAAGAAATCACAACTGAAAAACAGCATTACTAATACTGTAATTGTTAAAGTAAAGATTTTTTTTTTAAGAGAGAGAATTTGTTCCTGAACATACTGACAGTAGTTCAGTTCCATTCAATTAAACTTACTGACATGCAGGTTGAGCAGCTCTGGGTCAGGTGCTAAATAAGCAGCCAAATAAAACAATAAAGAAATACACAGATACTGCACAATTAACTGACAAGAAGAAAATGCAGAAAGAAGGTACAAATGTAACCAAATTAATTACAAATATTCTAACTTAATTAAAAACCACAACTCATATAAAACGTTACTGAGTGAAGTACAGTACGCAATATGTTTAGGAGTTTTGATTTACCTACTAAAAATACCTAAATCTAAGAAACTGTTTATCAAAACAGACTTTCCACTAAACACACCACTATCCCTACTGCTGGCAATTAGCCATCAAAGCACATCTAGCAGAAGAGCAGTTTTGACGTTCGAAGTCAAAGTGCAACAAATCAAAATCTCTGAGATTTTAATTCAGCGCATATAGGCCAACAGTTTCCAAAAGAGCAGGAAAAAATTTTGGACTAAAAGTAAACATTAAGTTAAAAAAAAAAAAGTGGATCTGTACGATGCTGCAGAACACTTAAAAGTATGGCATTTCAAATAATTTTGGGAATTAACATAACTGTATTGTGACTGACAACGACAAGGTGACAAAGAGATAACAACTGCTGGATGCACTGAAGATTACTGGCAACAGGAGAAGAAATTAAATTCCACACAACAGCAGCTTGTTCTAACTTATGCCTAACTAATGTGCAATGCAGCATCAGGAAGCCCTGCAGCAAGGAACAGGTTTCTGTTCTAATTAGTCCAACAACAGAAGATATGTAAGCCACATGATGGTGAAAATGAAGTTTGTATATCAACAAAAGCTCCCAGATCTTGGATGCAGTCATGCACGAAACAGGGTTAACACAATCTGTAATCAAATCTGAGCAACTTCATCTGCCTGGAGAAAAACATGATGATGATGATGATGATGATAATAACCTGTAAGATTTGAGTTTTCAACATACAGTAATGCCCTGCAATGAGAACATGCACTGGGTATTGTGGGCAGTGTGGTTCTCAGTCCTCACATAAGCCGAAATACTTCAAAAACCATCTGGCAGTTAATCGCACAAAATAAAGTTTAGGTCTATCAGAACACACAGAGGCTCACATTGTAGTGAAATATTTACGTAAGAGAGACAAAAATTACACTCAGACATTCTCACTGTACAATTAACAACTCAGCACTGTAGTAACAGCAACCAGGAAATTCTATTAATGATGTGTGAATGATGAAGTCCTCAAACTGAAGGTAGAGGGCAGAACTTCCCAAACCTTTTTGGCTCATCAATGTCTGTAACTAAGTCTTGGTCCCAATTAACCAATTACTCCCATTCCCCCTACCCCCACTAAAGAATGTGATACCAAATTAGATTAACAGCAAAAAAATGCATCACACATGACAGGACCAAGGAAACAATTCAGCATATATGCACTGAGAACAGAAAACACCACAGGCATATGGCTACAGAGCAGTATGTATGTTCTGATGAGCGATTTGAACACACACCTCATGGAATGAAATATCACAGACATCAAAGGTATTGGAACAGACAGTGGAATGCAGGTGCTGATCATTCGTCATGGAACAGTGGAAGACGAGTACTGTATCATATAAGACACACAGTTAAGGAAACTCACTAGCATGTAAGCGTTGATGTTTCTTCAGACTACCATGCTGAGTGAATGACTTATTACATACACTACACGCATACGGACGCTCACCAGTATGTATGCGTCTATGTTTTTTCAGACTACTCTGCTGACTAAATGACCTATTACATACACCACAAGTATAAGGACGTTCACCAGTATGTATGCGCTCATGTCTCTTTAGACCACTCTGTTCACTGAAGGACTCATTACATATACTGCAGGAATATGGCCGCTCACCAGTATGTATACGAAGATGTTTCTTCAGATTACCCTGCTCATTGAATGACTTATTACATACATCACAAGTATACGGGCGTTCGACTGAATGAATACGCAGATGCTTCTTCAGACTACCCTGCTCACTGAATGACTTATTACATACACCACACACATAGGGACGTTCACCAGAATGAATGCGTTGATGTTTTTTCAAACTACCCTGTTCACTGAATGACTTATTACATACACCACATGTATATGGATGCTCACCCGAATGTATGCGGTGATGTTTCTTCAAACTACCCTGCTCACTGAATGACTTATTACATACACCGCAAGAATATGGACGCTCACCAGTATGTATGCGTTGATGTTTCTTCAGACTACCATGCTCAGTGAATGATTTATTACATATACCACATGTATATGGACGCTCACCAGAATGTACCCGCTGATGTCTCTTCAGACTACTCTGCTCAGTAAATGATTCATTACATATAGCACAACAAAATGGACGATCACCAGTATGTATGCGCTGATGTTTCTTCAGACTACCTTGCTCACTGAATGACTTATGACACACACCACAAGAATATGGGCGCTCACCTGTATGTATACGTTGGTGTTTCTTCAGATCATTCTGGTATGTGAATGGTTTATTACACACATCGCATGAAAATGCTTGTGCCTGATTATGAATGCGTTTATGTTTTCTCAGACTATTCGGATTAGTGTATGATTTACTACACACGCTGCAGGCATATGGATGCACCTCAACATGAACAAGTTGAGGTTCACTGACAATATTCTGGAAAAGGAAACGTAAATCAAAATAAATCAATAAGCCGGAGAATGAAACTGAAAGAGGTTTTAACAAATTGAAAACCTACAGTCCCTGTAAGCATAATGAAATACCACTACCCAACTAGGAACTCACTGAAACATGTAGTGCAAATACTGCAGAATCACACAGCCTTCTGCATCAGTTAACCAGTCCTGTCATCAACTCTGGATTACAATCTTGTCCATGGGGCAGCAGTTAACATTCCACCACCAATTACAGTGTTACAGCAATCACTGCGGTTTCTTTTTTTTGGGG
>Ga0268261_10004910_pt1 | contig 10085 bp, 6 predicted proteins | sample TergutNc150P1_FD_190353 | JGI IMG/M metagenome (GOLD analysis project Ga0268261, IMG submission 190353) | Nasutitermes corniger P1 segment gut microbial community from laboratory colony in Florida, USA - Nc150 P1 (SPAdes) (version 2) | ecosystem: Host-associated > Arthropoda: Insects > Digestive... | reverse complement strand
CTCGTCCAGAGGAGTCCTACCGACTGTGCTGCGTCGTTGTGTGTGATCTAGAAACATCAAGAATGGGTGCTCCATATATATATATAACATTAGTATCCTAAGGGTTAAAGATGTGCAGTGGCGAGCTTTTAAACCTTTTTAAACCTGCAGAATACCGCGTGAAATGTTGTTACACACTGGGGAAAACAGCTAAGGTAACTTATGATTTGTTAACATATGCATTCACCAATGAGGCATTAAGCTAATACAGCATTTGAACAGTACAAATTTTGTAACAGTGTCTAAGAATTGTGGGAAGAAAACCATTGCTCTAGCCACCCATCCAATTTGCTAGATGATTAAAAAATCAACTCATTTAGTGCCTTTTGCCTGTCAGATCCATGATTCGCAGAATATGTAGGAATATCTGTAGGTTCATGTCGCAAAATTATGACTTAAGACTGGGGCATGTCTGTGCAGAATTCTTTCCATAATTTCTCACAATTCAACAAAAAGACAGTCAACTAAACATTTGCACAGACCTATTGCAACAACCTGAAATGTACAAGAACTTCATTAACCCTTTGGCACCAGATTAAAATGTCTCGTGTGATGTGCTGGAGACAGGAATTTAAATTGTAGCTGCAAATTGAAGGCTATTAAATGGCTGTCTTCTGTACCTGATGATCATTGTGTTGAGCATCACACTGCATGACAGATGCATCTGACATCAGGTACTAGAGGGTTAAATTAATTGTTACGGGTGATGAGACATGGGTCTACAGGTACGGTGTCAAAATGAAGCAACACTCTTCACAGAAAGTCAGAATTATCTCCGAGACAAAAAAAGCTTGACAGAGCAGGTCAGAAGACTGTGCTTAATGTTTTCTTTGCCTGTCAAGTTTTGCTGTTTTATGATTTTATTACTATATGTCAAACTGAAGTAGGATATATACAATTTTTAAAAAAACCAACAGATGCACAAGGTGGCAAAAATGAGAATACAGTCACCATTATAATGTTTTGGAATCAATCCACAGTTACAAAATGCACATAATTTTCATTAAATTTACAGTTCAGGGAGTATCATATGGATAGGTATAAAATATTTGAAGATAAAAGGAGTGCTGTGGATGATGTACATAGAAGATACGTGTAGTGGTTAATCGTCCAGGTTCGTGAGCAGTGATATGAATGGCACATTGAACCATCAGTTCACTGTGTGTGTGTGTGTGTGTGTGTGTGTGTTTTTTTTTTTTTTTTTTTTTTTTTTTCTTTTTTTTTTTTTTAATTGTGGGGCTGCATTTTTGCATGTACATTTATATTTTATATTATTGCCTCTCAAATACCATTGTATTTCAATAGTCCATCTATTTTCAATCCTGTGACATTATTTTATCTGTTGTTATATAAGCTTGATTTCCACATTATATTGTGAAGTTGGAATATTCATACCTCTTTTTCTTTTGTAATTATAAACATATAAAAATTGAAAATAATGCCCATAAAAACTAGTCATGCCTATATGCATGGGGGCACACACCCGTGCATGCACAGAAATTATTAAAATACGTGATATTTCTTGGAACTAAATTTTAAGAGCACTAGTGTCATCCATTTATCTCTGGAGAAGCAATTTACAAGTAACTGAGAGCAAATTACTAATGCAGTAAAAATGGTACTGAGATTTCATGATTGATAAAGTGTTCTCATGTACAAAGATAGGTACAAAATCATGTACTAACTTTCCAAGAACCCTTGCAAGCCATGTGTAACCAGCATGGTGATTTTCTTGCAGGTCAACAGTCTGGCCACTGTCCCGTTGATGAGTTCAGGTGTGCCAACAATATGTGCATCAGCAAGAAATTCCATTGTGATGGATTTAGTGACTGTGGTGATGGTTCTGATGAAGAAGCTTGTGTTCAGCCACCATGTCGTTTTGGAGCCTGTTCACAGTTGTGTGTAGAAAAGAAAGCAGGCAACTTTTCTTGCCATTGTGCTCCAGGTTTCATAGGAGAAGGAACATCCAGGAACAGGACTTGCTTGGCACGAGGTAACATTTTGTCTTCTGGGTTATGGCAACATGTGGTTTGTAGAAACTGTGGTACTTGTCTACCACCTTACCTGGTGTCGCATCCCAGAATGTGGTAATGTTCATTGTTACTGCCTTCTGGGATGTGATAGCGTATAGTTTGATAGGAATATTCATCCATTTCTACCAAACTGTGTGATGGTACATCACAGAAGGCAATAATATTCATAGTTACTGCCTTCTGGAATGTGATGCCATGCAGTTTGATAGAAGTCTTCATACCATCTACCAAATCACGTGGTGTCACATCCCAGAAGAAATAACATTCATAATTGCCATCGGAACCTCAGATCTCACATAGCAGCTGGTTGAGTATCAGAATATCTATGAGTAGTTCATGCCTCTAGAAGCAAACACAGAAATATTTTACATCATGATTCATTTGTCTGTGTATACTGCTAGTGGCTTCTCTGCCATATAAACAGATGCAGTTGTTACTGGACTGTTCCTATGGATCACACTTACTTTTGTTTATGAAATATTATTTTATTATTAACTTTCTCTTCTCACCTCCTGTCTACAATGAAAGTATGAAAATGTATACTGGATTATAATATTACCTATTTTAACTGTATACTCATCAAGTGCTTCATATTGATTAGCGTAGAATAATCAACTAATGAGGCGATTTTCTATTTACATTCAATATAATTTTACCTGTTGCTCTGTATGAATGTGAACCTTGGTCTCTCACCTTAAGTAGAGACCATTGGGAGTATTTGAGAACAGAATGCTTGAGGGAATATTTAGATCTAAAAGAGAAGTAATAGAAGAATAGAGAAAATTCCATAATGTAGAACATGGTAATTTTTACTCTTCACCAGATATTATTAGGGTAGGTGTTTGTATGGGTTGTAAGATATTATGAAAGTGAATGGTAAACTAATAGCATGTGAAGATGTATGCTGGATTCACATGGCACAGTATGGAGTCCATTGGCAGGATGTTGTGAAGTGGTAATGAAACTTAAATATTTGTAAAATGCATGCAATTTGTTGTCTAGGTAAGTGACTTTTGGGTTTTAAGACATCTGTTAAATGAAATTATTTTCCTATTACTCTTTTCATGTTTTTCAAAATTGCATTTGGCAAACATAATTGAAGTGAAATTTCATAATACAAAACATACAGAATGTTCCACATTATAGCAGCAAGCTTGTTCTACAGGTTAAAAACTATAGGTCATTTTGACACCATTATCAAGTTTCATGCGAGTTTAGTCTAGCAAAGAATGAAAAATGTTTTACCAGCTGCCTTCTTTATAATTCTAACCATTTACAGCAACATGTATGTTTGAAGGGGAACATTAACATTTCAAGGTTATTGCAAACTGTATTTGAAATACCCACCATTAGACTGCATTTATGTTTCACAGTTCTTTGCTGATACTAACAACAACTTAATTTATGGCTTCTGAAGACTGGTGTCTAGTTTCTGGTTTACTGCTGTGATACACCCTGAAGTTCATGGAACCCCACAGAAATAAATCCAATGGGTTTAAGTCAGGTGACTGAGCAGGCAAAGCCATTTGTCCACCTCTTCCTGTCCATCTCTTCTCTGCAAAAATGTGTTTGTGTTAATCCAGGTAGCCAAATTCTTCCTTGCATTGCAAGAGGCACATCCTCTAAACACAGCAGGAATTATTTGAACTCTAAAATGTACCTTGACACTCCATACCACTTGTTAACTGAATATCAGTGTTGAATTGTACTGCCTTGTGTGAATTTCCCTGTGCCCAAGATTATGACTTCTTTGTGTTGGTAATACCATCCCCACAAAATTGAGCCTCATCTGTGAACAGAATATCAGGAAGAATTTGCAACTGTGGATGCAGCCATTTGCAGATAGCCAATTATAGGCCAAACTCTTTAATAACAAGTTTTTCTAAAATCTTTTAAATATTAATTTATCGATGAACAGTTTAGCACATGCAGTGCCATAACATTTTAGTTTGTGAACAATTTGGGTTTAGAAAAGGCTTATCTATGGACAGCGCCACATATAGGCTGACAGAGACAATATTTTATCCCTGGTATAATGTAAAATGTATGTATTTTATGACCTGACCTAGGCATTTTATTGTGTTAATTATGAACTGTTGGTCAAGAAAGTGGAATTTTATTGTTTTAGAGGTGTTCTCTTAAACTGGTTTAGAACTTATCTAGATGAGAGGAAGCAAAGGGTTCACCCAAAGTTATTAAAAAGTAATAAAATCTCAAATTAGTGTAATGCAGAGCTTGGTGTTCCCCAGGGATCCTTTTTTGGTCTATATAGTAATGATTTCCCGATGTTAATAAATAACATCTCAGATGTAGTAATGTTTGTGTATGATACTGGCATACTGATTACTGCTGATTCTCAGAATGAACTTCTTCAAAGATTTAATGATGTTTTAACTCATATGTCTAAATAGTTCCAGGCAAACTGGCTTACATGAAATCCAACCAAAACAAAAGTTTTGAAATTTACTTCAGCTAAACTACCTAATGTTTTTAAGTCTAACCTATGCTGATCATCGTCTACTGGAAGTGGAAACGTTAAGTTCATAGGCCTGCAATTGGATAATCAGATTACTTGGAAGAATCACATTCAACTTTTGCTCAGGAAATTGGGTTCTGCCTGTTTTGTCATGAGGCGATTATACTATATATTAAATACTGATTCTTTGAAGCTTGTTTATTTTGCTCATTTTCATACAGTAATCAAACATGGTAAAATATTCTGGGGCTATCAACACAATGTAAATAAGGTGTTTATTTTACCAAAGAGGATTCTTACGATAATGCGAGGGTGAGGCTACAGGAGTTCAAGTAGGGTTTGGTTTAAACAGCTTGAGATATGAACTGTTCCATGTCTATATATTTATTCATTGGCAGTATATGTGATCTGTAGCTCCTGTTACTTAAAACTAATTTTTCTGTACATTCAATACACACAAGGCAGAAAAATCATCTTCATAAACCACTGGTTAAATTTACATCGATACAAAGTGGAACTACTTATTCTCCTACTAAGGTATTTAATAAATTGCCATTAGACATTACTCAATTTCAGCATAACAAAATGCAGTTCAAGAGCTGAAAAAGTATTTACTTACTTTTGTTTTTTATTCTGTTGATGAATTTTTACAATTTCAGTAATGTTAGTCTATCTCTCTTCCTGTTAAATAATTGTGCTTAATAGATTTCAGTATAATGTTGTATTTCTTGTATTATCTAATACTGCATATATTATTCTAATCTTGACATGTTTCATATCTGTTGGTCATTTGGCTGATTTTGGATCCACAGAATTTATCTTTGTGAATGTGAATGTGATGTGAATGTAAACCTGTACATGGCAGGCATGATCTGGTAAGAGCTACTGCACTGTTTGAAGACAACATGAATAGAAATCATCATGGTGCAGTGTTCATATATGTCTCTGTGCTACACCAGTCTTTCTTATACTTGGGCTTAACTGCACTGTTGCCAGATCATCACCATGTCCCTGCCACTGTTTCACATACTCCATTCACTTGTAGTTCTGTACAGTCTCATGTGATTGCAGTATGGAATTCTTTGAACTGGATATTGTTGCTGTTTTTCCACCAAAGCATCCCTACATTACCACTGAAGAAACCATATACAGATGTATGTTGGCATATCTTCATGTTTAAACATATTACACATGTTGGTAAGAAATTACCACTACTCTCTGCATAATAACTCAGAAGAACGCAGTTCTCATCTGCTTCATGGCAGAAGTCTGAAATCACTCATGTTACGCATTATCCACTCCATTTCATGCAACCAACATGGCCACTAGCCAAGAAAGGAACTCGATCAAATTGCAGCAGTGTGAGCTTTCTTTACTAATGGTAACTCAGTTACAATGTTGAAATGAACTGTAATATGTTAGATGTTTTCTGTGCCACACAGGGTGTAGAACACACTCTGAAGTTTGGCTGCTACATTAACATATCATGTGTTCACATATAAGGCAGTGTTGTTGTTCTAATGGATAGTCACCAACCTACTGCTGTGAAAGCTTTGGTACTATCCTAGGCCAGTTCATTTTGGAATTGCAGTGGACAAAGTAGCATTGAGACGAGTTTTTAGGTGCTTTCGCAAAATTGCATAAAGTGACTATTAGCTCTGCTGTGTCTGTCCATCCCACCGTCTGTCCATTCCAATGGAACAACTCTGTACCCACTGGACAGAGTCTTATGAAATTTGGTATGTGTGTATTTTTTCAAAAAAATATTGAGAAAATCCAAGTTTCATTAAAATCTGATAAGAATAACATGTACTTTACATGAATACCAATGTGCATGTTTTATTGTATTTCACTAAGTTCTTCTAAGACTGAGAAAGTTTCAGACAAAAGTTGTAGAGAAAATCAAAATACTCGATTATGTTCAAAACTGTTTTTCAAAAGTTGTGCTATTTATGAGACAGTGAGGAAAAATACTGCAGAGCCAGGCAGGCCACAGATGACAATATGGTGCATGCACATTGCATGCTGGATACCTAAGGCTACTGACACATGCTTATAATATGTAATATTTATTGCTTTTCCACTTCAACAGTGGTTGCACGAACACACCTCATGTTACATTATACGTACATTGTGTGCCTTGTCTTTATTTATTGGTGGTGTCTTCAATGCTTCATGCTCATATTTCATACATCTGTCACTGTCATCCCTCCCCACATGTAATCCATCCATCAGTGCCTCTGTCAAGTTCTTTGTAATTACCACACGTATGTGCAAATGAGTGCAAGTGCTGTGTGTACATATGATGCATCACTGACAAGATGCACTTCATTTATGCAGTTCATAAAATTTTTCTAAATTAAAGTGTATTGAAGTTTGCTTATAGTTGTGGTGTAGCTCTTTTCATGTTGAAGTATTCTTTCATTAGGAAGGTTTATGAGGAGGTCAGCTGTATGTATATATTGACACATATCTTATTGGCTAAAATAATTCTTGAATCCACCTTGTTGGTGTGTTGCTGTAAGGTGTGGCATAGGTAAGGTATTGCACTCATTTCTGAACTGGACCTCCGGAAGCTGAATATGACCATATATAGTGAGATAAAGTAGGCAGTGTGATCATGAACAACACATTGTGAATTGACGAGCTAATGAAAGGAAAGATGGGGGGAGGGGGGTAAGGAATTTTGTTTAACTAATACTGTTTACAGAGTTTAAAAATATGTTCAGTTTTACAGCACATTTGCATTTTTGTTAGGTTTAGTACTTGTTTTTTGTTTTAATACTTTCATAATAGGACATTGCTCTGCTTATGAAATTTGAGCTTCTTACAGTGGTGTTGCTGAAAATTCAAGTCTTGTGTGATATTAACTCTGTGTCATTAGGTAAGTAGTTCCCAACATTTTGAAGGATTGTAGTGTCTTCATCTTCCAGGCAAAGAAGTCCAAGTAGCTGAAGGCACTTTGATCCTTTGATATGTCATGAACTGCTCACCCAACAACACAGTGTAACATTCTACTTTCATGTTATTCCTTTCTGTAATATTAATGTACAAATAGAAGGCACCGGGAAATGTTTTGCATCTTCTTCTTATGAGGGTGTTAACTGTTCAAATATTTGTCCCACGACTCTGTGACATAAGCATTCAGAACTACTGTGCTGTTTATTGAGCTGTACATATAGCAAGGAAGAATGCCTATTGGCTAAAACCCCACAGTGACTCTGCTGCAGTTTAAGAAATATCATCTACCAACTATGAACGTGTTGGTGGGGGGCAGATTAGGAGCCATATGTGGTCACTTGAAGAATGTACAGAAGTTTAATTTTCTTTCTGATATGGTTACATTAGCATATTGATATTTAACTTGCATTTCAGGGAAGCCTGCCCATCTTTTGGTTGCTGGCGAAACAGAGCTAAGATCCTTGAACCCATACAAAGCTGGTGAGAGCTCCTCAATGCAGACCCTCAACAAATCGTTTCATGACCGTGGTCACAAAGTGGAATCGGTGGACATATTGTGGGATCAGACAAAGTCAGCCATATTCTGGTCTGACCACCACAGCAAGATGATTAGGAAGACATATCTCTACAACTTTTCCTTAACTGTGAATCGAACTCAGTCAAGGAGAGTGCAACGGGATGACTCAAACATTGTGGTCAGTACAATAGAAAGTGAAATTTAAGACTGATATTCTGGGATGTGATACTGTATAGTCAGACAGTTACCAGCATTTCAGTGAAACATATTGTTTCCATACGTAGGGTAGTAAAGATGTGCAATTTGCACATATTTAAGGATTTACAGCTCAGTATGTGACATCATCATAAATTGAATAACTACTTTTACTTTCAATTACTACACTAAGCTTAGTTTTTGCATCCCTCAGTGTTTTGGCCACCTATTGTAGCCCTCATCAGGGAGCAATAATTTTATAAAGATATAAGCAGCATATTGTATGTCAGTAAATGGTAAACATGTATACTTACTTACTGCATGGAGCAGAGTCCTTTTGGAGAAGCTAACCGGTTTTCAGCTAGTCAAGAAATTGCCTACATTTAATGGAACTCAAAGGTTCATTACCGCATTCACAAGTGTCTGCCACCTGTCCCTCTCCTGAGCCAGCTCAATCCAGTCCATACCCCCACATCCCACTTCCTGAAGATCCATCTTAATATTATCCTCCCATCTTTGCCTGGGGTAAACATGTATACAAGTACCTCAACATTATACTACACTCAATGGAAGTAGGGTATTATTAAAAGGTATTCAGATTAAAATACAAATGAAGTATTAAAAATGTATATTGTAAAAATGTAAAAGACTGTGTCCAATTATCTTGCAGTATTAGATATCTCCTGTTTTTGTTGGAGCGGAGATCCAAGGTTTTGATGCACGATATTTACTCCATGAGTGTCCCTGCAGCATGTTCACTCATGGAGTAAAGTTTAATTATTTGTTCTGAGGAAAGTATAGGATGTTGGGTTGCCCCAGAGCCAGTCTCAAGGTGGTGACAAAGAGTAGTCCCAGCTTCATCCTGGAGCCCAGCTTTCCAGCTGGTAGTCCGTTCTTTTACTAATCATGGCCCCTAATTCGGTATGCATATAAATGCTCTATCATAATTTGTTGTTATATTAGTATAATTGTTTATTGTGATGAAACTCCAGTGAAACTGGTACTTCTTGTCTACATGACATACTTGAATTTAATATTAATAGTGACAGAATGTGTGTTCCATACAGGCTGTTATAGGTTTGAAATGTCTGAGCAGTACATCATTTTAGGGGTTTTTGATTGTTGCATTGTTTTGTGCATTTTGTGTTGGGTAGCAGTGGAAATGTTGGAGCAGTCCAAGCAATGTGAATCCATTTCACCCCTCTACAAAGAGAAATAACATTTTTTTTTTATTCTCTTACTCCTGTGATCAGCCAAATTCTTCTAAAAGTTTAGAAGTTAATGTGTATACTGATCTGCAGGTCACCAATCTGGTTGATCCACGTGGGGTGGCTGTGGACTGGGTGGGCATGCGCGTGTACTGGATAGATGCAGGACAAGATGTTATCATGGTGGCTGAATTGACTGGAGAAAAGAAATACACACTTATTGACACAGAACTGGATCAACCCCATGACATTGCTGTGGACCCACAGTCAGGGTAAGTTGTGTGTCCCTTGCAAGTAACCTGGTGCCTGTTGTTATAATGCAGTCCGGTTATTGAAAGATGTTCAGTCACTATAATAAGCAAAACTGTATTTCCTTAAAAGGGAAAGAAATAAATGAGATCACCATGCTGCCTGTCTATGTGTGGGTCTCTATATTAACCCTTAAAAGCCTGAATTAAATCCCATCTGCTATTTGCTGGCATTATTAGGAGCTCACCATTTTCTCCACGTTAGCAGGATAAGGGTTAAATTATTAACCTTTAGACGACTAATGTCATATATATATGGAGCACCCATTCTTGATGTTTCTAGATCACACACAACGACGCAGCACAGTCGGTAGGACTCCTCTGGACGAGTGATCAGCTCGTCGCAGA
>Ga0268261_10004909_pt1 | contig 10087 bp, 4 predicted proteins | sample TergutNc150P1_FD_190353 | JGI IMG/M metagenome (GOLD analysis project Ga0268261, IMG submission 190353) | Nasutitermes corniger P1 segment gut microbial community from laboratory colony in Florida, USA - Nc150 P1 (SPAdes) (version 2) | ecosystem: Host-associated > Arthropoda: Insects > Digestive... | reverse complement strand
TGGTATTTAAATTACAGCAGGCATACATTCTTCTGGCCAGGTAACAAGTGCTACTCAATTTAGATAAGAGTTTTTGAATATGGTTTTTCCAACTTACATGTTTATCAAGTTCCAATCCTAAAAATTTTATATTATTTACTCCCATTACTATCTTATTTTGATGTATAATTTGGAAAACTTCAACCTGGCGATAGTTTGTAGTGAATTTCATTATGTTTGTCTTTTCCATGTTCAAAGCTAGGCTATTTGCTGAAAACCATTCTATCATGTATGCTAGTCTTGTGAAATTTAGATTTTAGCTGGTCGTTAGTATTAGCAGTTAACAGGATGCTTGTGTCACCAGCATATATTACTGGGTTAGCTCTTGGTTTAAACCACCTGGTAAATCATTTAAATATATTATAAAAAGCAGAGGTCCCAGGATCGAACCCTGGGGAACCCCACTAGTTATGGTTTCCCAATTAGAAGAATTTTCTTGCTCCAGAGTATGTGGCGATGTGCTAACCTTTTGTTTTCTATTTTCAAGATACATAACTCAGTCTTCATGCAATACAACAAGAATATATTCTGGCTAGTTATAAACAACTTTATGCTGTTGGTTCATATCTGGTTACCAATATTTAGAACACCAAGGCCACAAATGCAGTTCATTAGATGAACCTCAATACAGTGCAACACAATGTGCAAAAGGGTTAAACCTTGAGCATTGTCACTTTCACCTTCTATGGGTCTTCTGTCTGTGCCTTGTAAAGGTGACAAACCAAGCATGGTAAGATACAAAGAATGAACAAGCAAAGAGACACTAAAGGTGGAACACCCCAAATGGAGAAGGCTTTCTTATAGGTAAAAACATCAATGGAATATGACAATGATCTAGCAAATGACATCACTGCAGATCAATATATGACCTACTTTTGATAAGTCAGTTCTGTCTTATTACCAATGAAGGAATTACAAACTCAATTACCAAAGGAAATGTTAATGTCCCATGGTTTTCAGAAGACCAAGTATATAACTACCCAGTTCTTCATCTTGATTGTCCCAAGACACATACACATTCTTCTGTTCATCCTCACTGCCTTCTACTTTCACCAACACAGACTCAACAGATATTGATCCATCTGTAAGTTGTACATGACAGTCTTTTAGGCGTGTTTTAATCAGCTGCAGTAACTTCTCTGCAGTTTTGCTTGCAGGCCCAGGGTCTTCCATTCTTAATGTTGAGGTAAACCTAACAAGATGCCTGTTGATTCCAGCTTCTTTGCAAGCATCATCGACATCCATCAGACACATGGAATTATCTTTCATGACCAGCACACCATGCATTACACGTGGTCGCTTGGGATCTGGAGGTAGCGAGCTGTTTTTTTGGGCTTCAGCCTTTAGAAGCTTTAGTGACACGTCCAATGGAATCGTTGTAGAAGTTTTCACAACACACGTTTCACCATTGGCTGGCATATAGCACTCTAAATCAAATTCCTTCTTTATTTTCTCCTTTAAAAACTCCATCTTAACTGCTTCTCCATGAACCAGCATAACATTCTTGGGTTCACAGAACTGAATCAGCTGCATGATCCCCTTGGCATCAGCATGTGCTGAAAACGACATGTACTGCACTGACATCTTAACTTCAACTACCTGCCTATTTTCAAATTCTATTTTCTTTGCACCATTCAAGACTTTGTGGCCAACAGTCCCTACAACACAAAAACCAGGCATAATCACCATGTTATTTTCATTGGGTGCCCACTTCTTGAAGATCTGTTGTGACAAGCCAGCATGAAGCATGCCTGGTGTGGCAAATACAACCATTGCCCCTGGATTTTCTAGGTAAGATTTGTCAAATGGTTTAATATGCTTGAAATCAAACATATTTCTTTGAACAAAAGTTTTACGTATTTTCTGATTTGTCCATGTGATGAACATCTTGTAGTAATTATTGGCTTTCTCAGTCAGGCCAACAGCAAAATAGATAGGTACCTTCAAGTTCATTCGCTCCCAGTATGTCTCAAGCAGTATGCACAATTCTTGTGCTCTTCCAAGAGCAAATACAGGAATCAAAACCTTGCCACCACGATCCACACATTCATGTATCTTCTTCAAGAAGTCTCTTTCTCTACAACGTTTGGAATCTCTAATTGTCGTGGCATATGTAGATTCACTTATAAGGAGATCTGGGCGACATTTGTCAATCCAAGCAGCTCCAAGATGACGATCTGGTGTCATGTTGTAGTCACCTGTATACACAACAGACTGAGAACCAACACGGATCCAAAACATAGCAGCTCCTAACACGTGGCCTGCATAATATGCCTTAATCTCCAACTGTCCATCGACCATCACTGACTGATGTAAAGTTACTGCCACTACTTTCTTCATGCAGTCCTTAATATTCTGTGAGGTGAAAAAGTTACTCTCCCCTTTTCGCTCAACAGCTATTTTACGCATATCCTCCAAGAGTATAGGCGCAATGGCTTTTGTTGGATGTGTCATATAGACTGGGCCTGTATAGCCAACTATTTCAGTGAAGTATGGCAATGCACCACAGTGATCCAAATGAAAATGAGAGATTATAACACAGTCTATGTAACTTGTCAAAGGCCCCTCTGGAGCAATATAGGTGAAGTCCGGAAACCTGCGCTCATCATTAAATCCCATATGCATGCCACAATCCAGCATTATATTTTTACCACCCATTGAGAGTAAAATACAGCTTCTTCCCACATCCTGACCAGCACCCAAGGGAGTAATCTTTATTTCAGGCATATCAAGTTGGGTTATGTAACAACTGCAATTGAACCTTGCTTCAGCGCTCTGTACGTAACGATAACCACACCGTTCCTACAATTCAAACGAGATGAACTTCAAACTCAAACACCTCACCATTAGGTTTACCGTCAAAGAAAACACTTTCATTTCAGAACAACGTGCTAAAAAAAAACAGCGCGTAGTGGACACATCATTACTCTTGTTCGTGTCATTTCGCTTCTTACATGGATGGCACAGGCAAATTCGGAGGAGAGCCAAACCGAACACGCTACGGACTTCAGCCACTTCTTTTAATAAATCGTGTATTTACTTGCACACTATTACATATGTACTAGCACGGTCGTAGTAAAAAATAAAACTTCTCGCACGTATTTGTACCCGACTCCAGATGTACAGTGTTACCAACCTTCACCAACCACAGGTGATGCTATTCATCATGTAGTCGCATACCCATAGCACAAATCAATGTAAGCACTGGTCAGAGGTTAGTAGTCACCTGCTATTGTTCAATTGTCAGAGAGCGATGTCGTTCGATCCATGTGGCCGCGCGGTCGAAGGCGCGGGTCTGAGGCCGGTCACGTGCTGGGATTGTGAGTCCAATCTTGGCGGGAGCATGGATGTGTGGTTGATAGGTAAGTAGATAGATAGATGTGCATTGGGTTCGAACCCTTACGGTCCCGATGCACCTTGGCCCTATAGATGGGCGCTTTGTGGCCCATAATCTGATATCAGCTCAGGAGAGCTCTGTCCCTTTACCAAAGTTCCAGATGGCCTCCAGATTTAGAATTTTAATGTCTTCTAGGTCCAACAAAGGAACCCAGACATACTATCCTCTTCTCTCAAAAAGGCCAGGCAAGCGAATCCCCCCCAGTTTCCCCAACGGGGCCCCTATGTAGTGGGATACCCGCTTCCAGGGCATTTTTACATCTCTCTTGATATATCTCTTTAACATATAGTTTGGGGTCCCCAGTAAAGGAGCTCTCCCTCCAGGTCCCCCTCATGGAGTTCCCTCAGAGAGAGATGCCCCATTCCTACAGCCCTCCTTCATTCAACATTCAAAGTCCCCGGTATATGAAACCCTCCTCCAGATTTCAGGTTCCCCTCGCACATAAAGGGGCCCCTATGGAGAGAGATGCCCATATCCGGGGCCTTTCTTAATGTATCTTCCAGGGTCCCCAGTAGAGGAGCCCTCCCCAGAGACCCTCTGCACTGAGCCTCTTCAGAGAGGAATGCTCCATTCCTAGAGCCTCCTTCATCCATCTCTCAAAGTCTTGGTAGATGAACCCCCTTCCTGGTTCCCCAACAGGGCCCCTATGGAAAGAGATGCCCAAATCCAGAGCCTTTTCTATCTATCCTCCAAGGTCCCCAGCAAGGGACCCCTCCCTCCAGTCCCCAAAAATGAGCCCCACACAAATGGAAGCCTACATACAATGGAGAGTGGCCTGGTTCCCCAAGGGGATCGTTAACAACACTGCTATCACTACCCCAGTGCCATGCAGCCCTTGGCACGATACCTTTCACCTTGGCTTGGGTAGACCACAGCCCCGTTAGTCAGCTTGTGTCGTAGCAATCCCCATCAGGATATAACCTCCAGAACTGTTACCACCTCCCACGTGACCAAGGGTAGAGTACGAATCTACAATACCCCGAGGTGCGGACGAGGGGGTGGATTTATGGGAGGCTGACTGTTGTGAGCACAGATTATTTATATATATATATATATATATATATATATATATATAGTGTCCAATGTGCAGTGCAGTGTCCAATTATTTTCTGTTACTCTAAATTCTTAAATTCTCATTTTAATGCTCGCTGCCATTTTAATGGGCAAGGAAGAAATATTCATCTCCGACATCTTACAGCTAAGACCCCGAACTAACGGCACATACTTCCTTAGTCTGACCAACTGGTGTCAGTAAATGCAGTTTGGTTTGGTTTATTTGTTCATCCTTTCAGTTACACATGTAACATTGGACATGTCAGATTACAATTTATATTATTACAACACAACTTATAATATACAGACATCCACCCAATATAATATAATAAATAACAATAAAAAATTTAAGGACCAACTGAAGTGGAATCTGTCACTACATCTAGAAATATGTGTATTTATATAAATATACTTAAGAGTTAAGAATTCAAATTAAAAGTAAAAATATAGAATTGTATTGAGTCATATTACATGTAAGATTATTTAGATGTTTACTTTTAAAATGATTATACTGAGCCAAGATATCTATTGGAATTCCAAGAAAAATATTCCTCCAACAAGTAAAATGATTTTATAAGAAGGAAACTTTTTAGAAAAAATTTGAATTGGTTTGTCACCCTTATCCCATTCCGCGGACTTAACAGCCATATTTCTTGCGTGACTGAGTCTGGAGGTAAGTTGCAAACACAGATCATCGCAATTTCATTTTTGAACCTTTGGAATTTATTGTGAACATTAAGTGTTTGTGCGTGACGTTAAGATCAGTTTTACTGTGGAAGTTTGGTTCTTTTTGTGAATGTTAAGTTTGTAATGCATGTGTTGAATGTAACTTGAACCATTTTATTGTGTATTTAAATACCTATGGAAATTAGTGTTATGTTTTCAGTGCATGAAGGTGAAGTGTTTTGGCTTGGGGTGAATTACTTCCAACCAAGATAGAGCAGGGGGTTCTTTTCATGTTTCCCACGGATGCAGAGCGGTATGTTCGTTATCTTATGTAACACAATTTTTAGTTAGTGTAATTTTGACAGATATGTATATGTATTCACATGAGGTCCATACACCCAAACATTTTTAGAATGACCTTTTATGCAAAAGAACCAAAATTTTAGTCATTCATTACGATTAATTCTGTATTCCAACACCCTTGATTTAAAATGCATGAAATGGATTAAGAGTACATTATGCTGTGATTGTTATAGTAAAATTAATTAATTCTTTTACAGTGCTCAATTATGGGCCCAGAAGATTGGTCACTCCTGCAGTGTTGAGGATGCTAGAACCCTGTATGTGAAGTATGTAGGCAAAAATCATTCAGACAGATTTCACAACACCTGAAAGGAAATGACTGAACAGAGTGGCAGTACCATGGAGCTCAGACTCAGCTTCACAAGATCCAGCTTTGTGATTCCGCACTCACAGATTTGAATTCACTACCCTTACTTTTATCTCTCCGGAAGAACCTTCATGTCCAGCCACCCGAAAGAACATGTTCATAGTGCGAACTGTTACCCTCAATTGGTTTTCCTTGTTGCACTCACAGGCTGCTTGTTGACATATGTTTCATTTCTTTTATTGTATCTTGCTCACTTGTTGGTTCTGCTGTGGCAGATGTAAGTACAGCAACCAATAAGTGAAAATGGCAATCTTATAGGAGTGAGTTACAAAGAAGGAAATAGATGGTACAGAATGCATATCAAAAGTGCAACAGGGGGAAAAAAAGCAGTGAAGAATATGGAAAAGTGTACATATACTATGAATGGCTATGTGTTAGGATGACACAGAAGATAATGCAGTAGTAAGCATCAAAATGTGTCAATATGTGTAGGTGGTTTTGTAAGTATAAGAAAATACTAAAGGTTGGATAGTAGTGGGTTATTTTACTGATGCTCTGAGTCACATTGTATTAGTACCAACAATCTGCATGGGGGTCATCATCGTCGTCCCAGGCATGTTAGTTAGGGGGTCTCAGTATACAGATTGCAGGAGTCATGTTGCCAATTTTCATCATTGACTTACTAATCTTTAAACCAGATGATCTGTGCTACCAAGTGTAGTGTGACTGAGTGTGATCATGAATCTTCGACAATATGGAGGTCTAGATCCAATATGGCTGTTGCACCTTAGACAGAGAGAGGGGACAAGAGCCTGACGGAAGGGAGGGGTAAGAAGGAGAAGACTTATGTCGAATAATTGTAGTACATACAAACAGTACAGTGATGTGTTCAACCTTAAAAATATCACAACTGGTTAAAATGCTATGAGCCCTGTAGTTTTACAATACCAGTGAAGAGAAAATGATGTCAAACATAACTGAAACAATTTTTTTGTTAGAGATGTGAATAAATTTTTTGGCAGCTGCGCATAGAATATTATGTCTTATCCAGCATAATGGGTATGGTCAGCTAAGCTACAGTCTGGACAACTGTGGGATCGTAGTTTGATTCCCGGCACAGTAGGATGGCCCCCCCCCCCCACAACGTCCAGACTGGCTAAACGCCCATCAAACCTCCTGTATCGAGGTTACAAACCATGGATCCATACCATCACTTGCCTTACACCACTGCACAGTGCTTAAATAAGAACAACTTTACTTTTTAATGCATTTCACACAAGAAAGTAAGACATTGTTGCTGTCCTTCAGACTGAATTATATAAGTATAGATGCATATAAGAGACATCCCATGAACTGCAAGGCATGTCACAAAATTTCTTACTGCGGTCTTCATGCAGAGCAATGGTTTTAATGCTTTCTTTTCAATTACAATTTGAATTTTGCCTGGAGTTAAGTTGAATTTACAATTTATTTTGATATACCTTTTCAGGAGAAACTTCCACAATTTATTCCCTATATTAACCCTTTAAACACTGAATTAATCCCATCTGCCATTTGCTGGCATTATTAGGAGCTCACCCTAAACTCCACGTTAGCAGAATAAGGGTTAAACTTAGCTTTTATTTATATTCAATATAAAATACAGTTTTTGTTTCATATTCTTGGAATTATACAGTTTAACACCAAAATGTAAGCCAGATTTGTTTAATAAATGATCTATGACAGTTTCTATGTTCAGTTTTATTCAAACAACAAATACATTACAGAGCACAATCCAGAAATATTGGTAGTCACTTAACACACTGGTGTCAAAAAACTAGGCTTTGGATCTTTAAGCAAGTGCCAATGATGTTCCTCTATAAAAACAGTAGTCCCTTTGCATTTGCACAAGAATTGTAATGGCAACCTTTTTGCAATGCAGTATATAGAACCCTAGCTCATTCATGGTCACACTGGCATAACACTTAGGTAAAATGTTCATTCTTTCAAAAATCCCTCATGCCTAATCATTTGTTCCCATTAAATAAAAGCCGGTTTGATGTCACAATGCCTCACATTGTCCATGTCAGCAATGAACCCATTCAACTCTGCACCCAGTACTACACCTTGTTTTGAAAGAAACCTCCCACATACAAGATGGTCCTTTCTGAGAAAGGACATAACCTGAAGCAGAGACAAATGTATAAAAGATTTTGGCTAACTACTACACAACAACGTATGGGAATGAGCCATATAGTTAAAAAAAACTGCTGAAAACGATGATGGAGTCTGATGACGACAGTTTGACTTTTTGATTACCCATCTTTTGAACATGATGATGATGATCATAATACATTTACGCAGTTTTTGCAATGCCAATGCTTTCATTAAATTTGTAGTGCCTATTTCATAATAATGAGTGTCTAATTATTGGATTTACGCAGCTTTTATAGGAGCCTCAAACTTTACTCAGTCTCACATCATCTGATGTCCAGTTATACTCCACATTAACAGAATATGAATCTCCACTGCACTGAAAAAGTTAAAAAAAAAAGTCATCCGTCTCCAAGCCGTGAAGACATACAGAAGAAGTAGAGGTGTCATGGCACCCATTCTTACCCTGGGCACTAGATGGAGGTGAGTGGTCAACTTCATATCTTGGTCACTTTGTCCCAGGACCTACTGTACTGGAGGCTGGGTGGGCCTCAGAGCCAGTCCAGATACTTCAAGAACAGAGAAATCGCTGCTGCTTGGAAGTAAGAACCTTATGTGTAATCTTAGTGACATCATTCATTATTCTATGCCACCGCAATAACCTGAGGTGACAATTTTTACATCCTTTCCCACCAAAACAGCTTACTAACAACATTCAAGAACAACTACAGCCCAAAATATTTTTCCCACAGACCACATGATCAAATACCTGTCTGGATAAAAGTGATTTTGTCTGGGATGTGAAATGTGGAGTGGCATACGAAGAATAAACACCAATAACACAGCACATGGTAGTTTAATGGACCAACAAGAGGATGGAGAATATTGCATAATAATGAGGTTCAGAATTTGTACTCTTTATTGAATACTATTAAAGCAAAGGTATAATTGTGCATATGCACACCATGAAGGCATATGGAGGTCTGGAAGAACACCTACATGCATTCTTAACCTCAACAGTAGGTGGGGGTGATCTGTTTTGCATTCCAGCTACACTAAAAATTGGAAAGCAGCCCCCCGCAGGATCCACTGAAGAGGTGGCTGGGTGGTCCCCAGAGCTGATTCCACGAAGAGATAAATTTCATACCCTGCCCCTTTGGGGTGGCCTAGTCGCTATACTAACGAGAGTATCCTTGCTCCTAAGGTGAAACACCCAATGGTAAGAGATGCAACATTTGTAACAGTGATTTGGTGAATACTTCATATAACTCAGCACTCTCTGTGTGACAGACTATACATATTAATTTGCTTTCTGTTGCAGAACAGACATGCACATTTAAAGACTACTTCATTTACATTACCTATACATTTTATTGAACACATTATGAAATTTAATAAGATTCAATACAATTATATACATTCAAAGACTTAAAAATCATGTCACATGAATATACCCAGAAGATAAAGACTGATGAAGCTAGTTCACATATTTCAGAGGTACTCTAGTCAAGCTTTAAATCAATTGATTGCATATTTGACATCAAGGATAAAAAATTATGTGCAATAATAAAAGCAGATCATGCAGTGACAAACTTACAACTGCAAATAATATGTTACAATACATGCACTGAGCACACACTCCCATCCTTTAAGGCTATGCCCTTGTGATATGACACTGTGCAGTGTAGCAGATGGTTACTGATGAGCCTCCAAAATGCTGGTAAACAGCTAGCAGAATGCATATGCCAGAAGATAAATCTTAATACTCACTGCTGTTACAGAATCAAATCTCATACTTCCAGTTTCTGTTTCATTACTTGTATCATTAAGACAAAAGACACAATTTCATTACCAAGCTGTTTACCTTCAGAGCTCTATAATCTTACATTTTTGTGGCAAACATCAAGTTCATGTAACTAACTTAATGAATAAATGCAAGAAGTTAATCTTTGTAAGCAGAAAAGGCTGTATGCCGGGTTAGTGTAGCTGCTATAGTGACCATGCCAGGGAATGGATGACCAACAACTTGTGGTTAATTCCCGACAGTGGCAGGAATTTTCCCTGCTCCATAGCATCAAGACCAACTATGGGCACCACCCTTGACTTCTATTGTATGCATATGGGGGGGG
>Ga0268261_10004908_pt1 | contig 10087 bp, 13 predicted proteins | sample TergutNc150P1_FD_190353 | JGI IMG/M metagenome (GOLD analysis project Ga0268261, IMG submission 190353) | Nasutitermes corniger P1 segment gut microbial community from laboratory colony in Florida, USA - Nc150 P1 (SPAdes) (version 2) | ecosystem: Host-associated > Arthropoda: Insects >... | reverse complement strand
CATATACATAAGCTTTTATGATATAAAATAATATTGAAAAAGTTTTTTGAGTATGGAAAATTCCTCTACATGCTACACGTGTGTTGGCCGCAAAGTGTGTATACACGTGCACACTTTTGTGAAACGTGCTTCTTATTCTGTGTATTTCTTTACATCTAGATCGTGGTCACTGTAAGTTCTTTATTAACAGAAAAGGCCGGACAACATTTCAGAACATACTCCCCCTTCCCATCCCATTTTTGTCCTTGGTGTATGCACTGACATGTATATGACATTACCTATGTGGATATACCAGCTTCCTTGACAGAAAGCATTGTATGGGTAAAAATTCAGGACGAACCTGATGAATTTGGTGACATGTTGTAGTAACAATTACAGTTTAGTTTTCAATGCTTTAGGTTGTTTTTTTTTTTTTTTTTAAAGAATTTTAGCATGAACAAGAAAATTCCCAACATGTTAGTTGTTACTACGAGTATGATATCTTAGCATTATAGTACGTTAAAACAAAATTTGCAAATTATTTTAATATCCAGTATATTTCAGAGTAAGAGTGGCATACTTTTGTCACCATGATCTGAAGGCATTCCCCAGAGTGTAATCATGATGCATACTGCTCCATCTCGCATTACACACTTAATGAAAGATGCAAAATACCTGCATGGGCTTGCAGTTTTTAAGGGATATGAAATCTGTGCACCATACTTATGATTTTATGTCTTATGCTGTAACTGTAAGAGAACTTCTGTATTTTACCATATGTTTTGTTTTAGGAAGTCTTAGCTTTTATTTCTGTGATAGTTAAATTATTTCTGTAGATTGAAATGTGCAATGGTTGACTGTCATGTGTTTTCAATAGAAGTGCAGGAATACAGTTTGAGCTAAACAGATCTAATGTGAAACCACTGTAGGTTAAAAATGACCATGTATTGTAACTTTATTTGGGGGAATTAAACTGTTTGCTAAGTTTTTACTGTCTTGTAATGGAGTATCCCTAGTCAACAGCATATTGTATTCAGGTATGACTGCAGTACGATCTATCCTGATGTTTAGCTCATCCAGTCCCTTGATGCTACGACTTAAGCATCTCTTCATGATCTTCCACCACTGACGTGGAATTTGTTGAATTGTTTTGAGGAGTCTGTGTCAGTAAGGATGTCCAGCTTTTCTACATCTTTATAAAGAAGTCAGTCATGTAAATAAATTCAGTTTTATGGATTTGTTATATTACAAAGAAATATTATACAACATGGGTGTTGCGTCTACTTATGCAATTCTATTGGATCTCAGTAAATTTTTATGTAATATTCTTGATAATGTGCAGTGCAGAGGATATAGATTTCTTCTGTTAGTTGTGAGTGATGAATTAGACAGGATAGAATGAAAAACAGTCTGAGTTTTCCATGGATGGAATGAGGGAACTGCAAAGAGCATCATTTCTGATATGCGTGATCTTGGCAAAATTCATTAATGAGTACAAGTGAGACTTCTTGCAGCACAGCTTAATTTCAATAATTCTATTCTTTTAAAATGTGAGGGTCCTGTATGGTTCTTATCAGTGTTTATATATTTGTTTACCATTCATATTAACGCAGATATTAGCCAGATTTGTAGATCATGTGTTGCACAGAATGAACCTCAAAATCTATACGTGACTGAAACACATTAAATACATGGAATTCTTCACCATTTGTCTGAAAAATTACTTTCAGGAAAGCAAAAATTAAATGGAGGGCTTAGACAGAAATACCTTGTACAAAGTTTTGATGCATGTGCAGATAAACCTCCCAGTTTGGTGCTCCTGTGTTTTATACCCTCCTGCATAAATAATGTCTGAAGTTCACTGATAAAAGTGAAATTATTCCTGTACTTAAAAAAGTACCATACCGGGAAGGCATGTGGGATACTGGATGTGTAACTACCTGCATTCTTAACCATGGTGCCAGATTGAGGAGAGTAGTCAGAGTTATAATGGCTGCTTTATCCACGAGGAGAAAATCTGCAATAAGCACTGAATATGAGGCTAGTTGGGTAGCAAAGCAAGTCGCAATGCTATGGAGAAAAGAAAATCTCTTGCCCCTGCTTTGATCAAACTGCGATTCCCTTACTGTCCAGCCTGTAACCCAGCTCTGAAGTTCTTTAATGTGTTGTAAGTACCTTCATTCCATTTATACAGGATCATTATGTAAAATGCAGCCATTATATTTCTAAATGTGGAAGGTGCGTGACATTTTCAAATCTAGGAGAGCAGTGTTAAATATAAACTTGACAATTTTATATTATTATTCATACTCTGCATATTCTTGCAGTCAACACATCTACCAACAAATGCACTTAATAAAATAAAATGCATAAATATTAAAACTCCTACATGTTTTCTGCTGGACTGCCATCCTCAGGGAGTTATAAAAAAAATGAGCATAACCCCAGCACATTAGTCAAGGTACTACACTGCCTGTATTGATATGTTTAAACGTTAAAATTCTAAAATGTACAAACAAATTAGTAAGTATAAAAATTGCAGTATTGTGATATTAAAGTTGAACAATTGTGAGTAGTACTTACTTATTTACTTACTTACTTACTTATTAACTTGCTTGCTTACTTATGTATTTTACTTACTTACTTACTTACTTACTTACTTACTCGCTCACTCACTCACTTAGTCACTTCATGGGGCAGAGCCCTTCTTGAAAAGCTAAACTAGCCTTTCCAGTTTCATGGGGATACCAAACTCATTGAGAATATTATAAAAGACCTCCCTCCTAACTTAATCATAGGCTCTCTTGAAGTCTATAAATAGCTGATGCACTGCTTCATTGTATTCCCATTCATTCTGCAGTATTTGACAAATGCAGAATATATAATCACTAGTTGGCCTGTTGCATTGAAATCCACACTGATGATCCCCAATAATTTCGTATGCGTATGGAGTTAAGCTTGACAGCAGGATGTTGGATAAAATTTTGTGCGTAATTGACACCAGTGATATGTGTCTGTAGTTACTACAATCTGTTTTATCATCCTCCCTCTAAATAGGTACAGTGACTGACTCCTTCCAATCCTCAGGCAATTCCTTCCCATTCCATAGAGAATTAATAAGTTTATGAATCTCATAGCAAATTGTTCTACCCCCTGCTTCAAACATTTCCACTGGGATTTGATCAATACCCGGTAATTTGTGTCTTTTTAGCTTTTCAATAGGTCAATAGTGAGCAGTTGCAGGTATAAGTTTATAGTTGTTTACATTCGGCACATATTTTCATACAAACATCTGTCTTGTCCTTATGTGATTGGAAGGGATCTCATCCACGTAGAGTGTGTGATGTGTCTTATATCACTTGGTTAGTTTACAGAATGTGAAGAGTACAAACTTATACTTGGAAGGAGGGAAGGTGGAGAATTTGAGAAAGGTGATGCAGAAGAACACAGTGTCTGTCCTAGACGACATTTTAATCCAGTGGAAAGGACAAGGTGATATACTAAGTGGCAATTATACTGTGTATTATTTCAGAGGTGAAGGGCTGAAAGAAGTGTAACAATAGAGGTGCATAAAATCAAAGTGAGAAGTGTTGTTAAGAATATTGTGTGTAATGACAGAAACATTGATATTTATTTGAAGGCAAACTGGTAAGTATTTTGACAGTGCAAGTTTACACACCAAAATCAGAGTGTGAAGATGACATTGAGGCAGAATTGTATGATATAATTGAAGAAATTACTGAAGAGGATGGAAAAGGTGAGACAGACACCATCATAATGGGAGACTAGAACTGTGTGGTTGGAGGTAAATCATTGAAATATTGAAGGACTACATGAAGTGGTAAGGATATATCAGAGAGATAAAATGCTCATTGACTTTAGTGAAAGAAATGGAGCGGTTATTACCAACACATGGTTTAAAAAGTGTAAGAGAAGAATGTACACTTAGAGATTGGCAGGAGATTGAAAACTATAACATTTGGACTACACGCTTAGGAAACAACAATTAAGAAATGAATGAATGAAAGATGTGCAGGCCTGGATCAAATATTGACTCTGTCCACATCTTCCTGGTTGCAAAGATCTGTGCTAGATTGAAGAAAAGCATAAAGTTCTAAAAGTGAAAAACAAGATGGGATTTGGAGAAGTTATTTGTTCAGTGCAGGCAACGTAAGATATTTCAGAAGAAAGACTTGTTACAATTGGATGTGAAAGTGGGATTGTGGAAGTGCAGAGGAAAATAATTATCAAGAAATGTGTGTCAGACTAAGAGTGATTTTGTTGGGAAAATTTTGGGAACAATAAGGAAGCCATGGATTACATAGAAAGGGGTCAGTAAATTTGATGAATGAAGGAAGTGTAAGAATGTCAAAAATGAAAAAGATAGCAAGAACTATGGAAGAAAACAAACTGAAAAGAGTCACAGATGAGGCTAAAAAAGAATATCTTGAAAGTATATGTGATGAGATTATGGGATTTGAAAGTACAGGATATGATGATTTAATGTGCATGAAGACAAGGGAACTAGACTGGAAAGAAAATCATGGAATTCAAACAACTAACATTGAAGACTCTCCAGGGAATATAAAAGTTGATCAGAGACAAGTACTGAAAATTTGGGAGAATTATATTACAAAACTCTACAATTGAGCTACCTGACCAGAAAACATAGGAGTTGAACCTGAAGAGAAAGCAAATGCAGACAAGAAAGGTCCTTACATCTTGCACAGTGAAGTGGGAAAAGCTGTCTAAGAGATAAAGGATAAGAAGGCTACAGGAAATACTGATGTATCTTGACATGTATTCAAACTCTTGGGAGAAGACAGTTTCACACTATTGACACAACTGATCAACAACATAATAAAACTGGAGAGTAACTTAAGGATTTTATTAAAGTTACAATGATTGCTTTCAAGAATGAACCAGAAGCTACAAAACGCAACAATCTCACCACCAGTCTCAATGCACATACAGCAAAAAGAGTAGCAGCGATACTTTGCAGGATTGAAAAGAAAATTGAGGACATACTTGGAGAAGATCAGTTTGGATTTAGAAAAGGAAAAGAACCTAGGGATGCAACTGGGATGCTGAGAATAATATTGGAATGAACTTCTGAAGTGGATGAAGAATTGTGTGTTTGGATCACAGACTGGCAGAAGGCTTTTGACTATGTAAACTGGACCAAATTAATGCAGAACCTAAAAGAAACTGGCATCAAATGGAGTGAAAAAAAAAGATTCGGAAATTCTACATGGATCAGATTATTAAAAGTATGACCAAGGGGATACAAGAAGTGTGAAGATTTAAAGAGGAGTTAGACAAGGATGATGTTTGTCTCTGATTCTTTTTAACTTATACAGACTTGTACAGTGAGCACCTTACCAAGGAAGTCCTCGAAGGGTTTGAAGACTTAAAAGTAGGAGGTCAAGTTAGTTGCACTGTGAAATGTGCATATGACTTTGTGCCACTGGCTAAGGAAGAAACTGTACTTTCAAGCATGACTGTTAGATTAATCAAAATTGGAAGATGTTATGGAATGCAAATGAATGTGGAAACAACTAAGGTGCTGAGAATCTCAAGGCAGCCATCCCCAATACAGATTATGATAGATCAAAAACAATTGAAGAATGTGGAATATTCTAGTTACTTGGGTAGTGTGATGATAAATAACATAAGATGTACTTGTGAAATTATATCCAGGATTACCATGGAAAAGCAGTATTCAACAATTTGAAGACTATTTCAGCAGCAAACTGAACTTAAATTTAGGGAAGAAACTACTCAGATGTTACACTGGGGTCATAGCTATGTATGGCGTTGAACCTTGGTTACTTCAGGAAGAAGATCAGAAATCCCTAGCAAGATTTGAAAAGTGGTGCTGGAAAAGGATGGAGAAGATCAGTTGGAACCAGCCATGTGAAAAATGAAACAGTATTACACAGAGTCAAAGAGGAAAGGAATATCCTACATAGAGTAAAAAGATGGAAGGCTAACTGAATTGCTCACACCTTGTGTAAGAACTTCCTTTTTAAATGAATTAATGGGGGGAAAGATAGGGGGCAGAATGGAAGTGATGGGAAGATGAGGATGAGGACATACGCAGATATTGGGTGGCCTTATGGAAATAAGAGGATACTAGAAACTGAAAGAGGAAGCACTAGATCACACTGTGTGTACAGCTCACTTTGGACGATGCTTCATGGCCTGTCATAAGACAGACTATAGGATAAATGAATGTGTACTTGACAGAAATCCATGTTAAGTGGGTCCCTGTCACCATAGCATGGTGCATCCTCATGTTGCAGATAGAGGAACGACCTCCAAATGGAGGATAGCTGCGAATATATTGAATCAATAGTCGCGGACCGCCGACAAGGGGTGGTCCTCCAGCTGGGGGGGTGTTGGGGTGTTGGGTGATGTGCTAACAACTCCTCACCCTAAAAATTGGCCTTGTTATGAAACAGATATATATATGCTTTGGGTCTGGACTGATTGATACTTTGGTATGACCTAAACAATGGAAAAGGTATATGGGATTTGGTACACTCTGTATAGGTCAAGTTCACATACAGCTGCAGCCAAGGAATTAGCAAGGTATAAATTAGATTTAGTGGGTGTACAGGAGGTTAGGTGGGACAAAGGGGGCACTGTAAGAATAGGGGATTATATTTTTTTCTATGGAAAAGGAAACAAAAATCATCAATTAGGAACAAGTTTTTTGTGCACCACAGAATAGTATCAGCAGTTAAGAGAGTAGATTTTGTTAGTGTTAGGATGACATATATAGTTATAAGAGCTCCCTGTTGTGCTATCATTGTTTTGAACGTGCATGCACCAAGTGAGAAGAAAAGTGATGATTCAAAAGACAGTTTTTGTGAGGAATAAGAACAGGTTTTTTATAATTCTCCTAAGTACCATATAAAAATTATTTTAGGAGTTTTTAATGCAAAACTGGAGAGAGAGGATACTTCCAATCCAACATTTGGGAGTGAGAGTCTATATCAGGGTAATAAACTTTGCCACATCAAAAAATCTAGTTGTTAAGAGCACGATGTTACCACACTGAAACATTCATAAATACATCTAGATTTCTCCTGATCGGAAGACTCACAACCAGAGTGATCACATATTGTTAGATAGATGGCCTATGTTTATACTCAATGTACATTCTTTCAGGGGAGTTGAATGTGACATTGATCACTGTCTGGTGGTTGCAGAATTTATGGAATTACAGGCAGTAAGTAAACAAGCAGCACAGAAGTTTGATGGGGAAAGATATAACCTCAGAAAGCTAAATTAGCTGGAGGTTAGGAAACAGTATCAGATTGAGACTTCAAAGAGGTTTGCAGCTTTGGAGAACTTAAATGATAGTGAGGGCATAAATAAGGCTTGGAAGAACATTAAATAGAATACCAAAACCTCAGCTAAGTAAAGTCTAGACCTGTATGAATTGATACAATTTTTAGGTGAAAGGAAGCAGGCTAAAATGCAGTGGTTACAGGATCCAAACCAAAGCAATGTATATAATCTAAATAATGTAAAACATGAAGCTAGTAGACATTTCAGGAACAAAATGAAGGAATATCTGAAAGCTAAAATTGATGAACTGGAAACTAACAGCAAGATAAAAAATATCAGAGACTTGTATAGGCATATCATTGACTTCAAGAACTAACATGATAAAGGATGAGAAGGGTGATTTGGTTAGAGACTCCCTCAGTATTTTGGCTAGGTGGAGGAACAATTTTTCCCAGCTATTGAATGTAAAGGTGTTTAATGATATTAGGCAGAGAAAAATACATACAGCAGAACCACTAGTGTCTGAGCTAAGTGCCTTGGAAGTTCAGATGGCTATTGAAAATATAAGAAAACATAAATCACCAGGTATTGATCAAATCCCAGTAGAACTGATTAAAGCAGGGGGTAGAACAATTTGCTTTGATACCAATAAACTTACTAATTCCATTTGGAATGAGGAGGAATTGCCCGAGGAGTGGAAAGAGTCAATCATTTTACCCATTTATAAGAAGGGCAATAAAACAGATTGTAGTAATTACAGAGGAATATCATATGTTTCAACTATGCACAGAATTTTATCCAACATCCTGCTATCATGGTTAACTCCATATGCAGAGGGAATTGTTGGGGATTGTCAGTGTGGATTTCAATGCAACAGGTCAACTACTGATTATATATTTTGCATTTGTTAAATACTCAAGAAGAAGTGGGAATGCAATGAAGCAGTGCATCAGCTATTTATAGACTTCAAGAGAGCCTATGATTGAGTTAGGAAGGAGGTCTATTTGTAATGTTGGAAACATTGTTGAGCCTGGTATCCCCATGAAACTGGAAAGGATAATAAAAATGTTTTTGAATGAAACATATAGCAGAGTCCAGGTAGACAAACATTTGTTTGGCATGTGTCCTTTAAAGAATGATTTGAAACAAGGAGATGCTTATTGACATTACTGTACAACTTTGTTTTAAAGTATGCCATTAGAAGGGTTCAGATAAACCAGGATGGCTTGAAATTAGATGGTATATACCAGCATCTAGTTTATGCTGCTGATGTTAATATAATGGGCAGAAGTGTATATACTATAAAGAAAAACACAGATGCTTTTGTAGTGCTAGTAAGGAGGCTGGGCTAGAAGTAAATGCTGATAAAACTAAGTATCTCGTCATGTCTTGAGATGAGAATGCAGGACAAAGTCACTATATAAATCATATATATGATGGACAGAGACCACTTGAAAGATCTAGGCATAGATGGAAGAATAATATTAAAATGGGTGTTCAATAAGTGGGATGGGGCATGGACTGAATTGATGTGCCTCAAGACAGGAACAGGTGGCGGACACTTGTACACATGGTAATGAACCTTCAGTGTCATAAAATGCAGGGATTTTCTTGAGTAGCTGAGAACAGGTTAGCTTCTCAAGAAGAATTCTGCTCCATGGAGTAAGTAAGTAAGTAAGTAAATGAGTAAGTACTTGAAAAGTACGTAGCCCTGTTCCATCAAAATACACTTAAATTAATTAATGTATCCTTCTTTATTTAAGTTAGAGTTTCCAACATATTTTAATCATAAAATCATACATACATACATACATACATACATACGTACGTACATACATACATACATATATATGTATGTTTAAAAAATCACGTATCATATTCCCCCTTAACGGAATCATGTCATTTCCATGTATATGTCTTATGGCAAGGCATATACATGGTACGATGTATCGCGTAGCGTCGATTTGCTTAGCTTAGACAGTTAATTGCTGTGTTACCGGATGAGTGTCGCCGGATGCGCGTCGCCGGATGCGCGTCGCTGGATGCGCACAGTCTGTTATCGCGCTCTGACGTAGCAATGCATTTATAATGGAACTTTTAATCTGTGAAGGTCATTTGTACACTCTCCGCTTTACACTATGACATCACGTTTTCACGGATTGACACCCATCTATAAGACATATACATGTAAAAAATCCAGTACCTGTCATAGGACAGTTGGACATGAAATATGTCAGCACAGGACAACCAGTACACACAAAGAATAGTAAACATGAATAACATACAAGACTAGATAGAAGAATCATAGCACAGCACAGTATAGAGAACAGTAAAAAGCAATTATGATACATCTGTAACATAAGCTGGTATGTTATGTGAAGAATTAAAGTATGAGAAACATAAAATATCATATGTACTGGATAAGGGTCATGGTCAAGGAACTATGCATGCAACATAAGTATGGAGTTTATTGAGGATTGTTACATTTCATATTGTTACAGAAATTGTGTAACATGTACATACATTTTTTCAACAGTAATAAATATGTAGCTTAATAAATAAACTATATGATACTTCTAATATATTGTTTAACCCTTTAAAGCCCGAATTAAATTCCATCTGCTATTTGCTGGCATTATTAGCTCACCATTTTCTCCACGTTAGCAGGATAAGGGTTAAATCATTAACCTTTAGGCGACTAATGTCATATATATATATGGAGCACCCATTCTTGATGTTTCTAGATCACACACAATGACGCAGCACAGTCGGTAGGACTCCTCTGGACGAGTGATCAGCTCGTCGCAGA
>Ga0268261_10004907_pt1 | contig 10089 bp, 18 predicted proteins | sample TergutNc150P1_FD_190353 | JGI IMG/M metagenome (GOLD analysis project Ga0268261, IMG submission 190353) | Nasutitermes corniger P1 segment gut microbial community from laboratory colony in Florida, USA - Nc150 P1 (SPAdes) (version 2) | ecosystem: Host-associated > Arthropoda: Insects >... | reverse complement strand
AGTTAACAGACATAAAGGTAGGAGTCCAATCACTCAAAACCTTAAGAGACGGTAGAGTAATAATAGAAGTCGGAAGTAAGAAAGAGATGGAACTACTGGAGGAAGGGATTAGAGAAGGGTGTGGGGAAAAACTGGAGACAAATATCCAAAAACCATGAAAACCAAGGTTAGTTATCCTAAACACACCAGCGAAATAACCATGGAAAACGTCGAAGAGACTCTAATAAAAAAAACACTGAAATTAACATACAGGAAGGAAGCATAGAACCAAAATTTAATTACACAACAAAAAGAGGAACACGAGACCTAGTGGTAGAAGTGGACTCCGAAACTAGGAAAAAACTACAAGAAATCAGAGTAAAACTAGGGTGGACGATATGTAGAGTGGACGACTATGTATCAGTCAAGAGATGCTACCGATGCAGTAGATTTAATCACAGCCACAGAGAATGCAAAGGAGAAGTTTGCCCACTATGCACAGGAAACCACAGCCTAAAACAGTGCACAGCTGCACCAACAGAACACAAATGCATAAACTGCATGTTATACAAAAAAACACCACCCTACGACACAAATAGACTCAGCCCACACTTCTCTTAATAAAAAATGCCCCAGTCTAAAAGCTATACTAGAAAAAAACAAGAAAAACACAGAATACTAAACGACAACCATACATACACGGGGCAACATGGCGAATAGACACAAGGAACAGATTAAATTCAACCAAATAAATCTAAAATATTCCAAAGGGGCAACAGACAACCTCATGCAGATCATAACTCAAGAAAACACAGACATTGTCATGACACAAGAACCGTACCTATACCAAAACAGCATCAAAGGAAACACAAGTGGCTACAAAACGTACAGCCTCGGAAACGGAAAAAGCAGAGCGGCAATCTTAATAACTAACAACACAATAGATGCACTTCTAACGCAATACTCAAAGACACAGTCCTACTAGAAATACGTAAGGGAAATAAAAAATTCTAGACAGCAAGCATATACATGGATTATAAAGAGGAAATAGACAACAGTCTAAAAAATAGAAAGTATATTGCAATTTACAAAAGGAGAAAAACTTATAATGGGAGTTGACAGTAACTCAAGATCTACAAGGTGGAATGACAAAATAACAAACCCCAGGGGGAAGAAGTTAGAGGAATTTGTAGCCAGTCATCACCTGCATGTCATTAACGAAGAAAACGAAAGAATAACTTTTCAGAGCACAAGAGGGAAAAGTAATATAGACTTAACTATAACCAACAATCAGATGCTAGCAGACGTAAAAACTGGGACATATCTGAGGAAGAAAGCGCCTCAGATCATAACATAATAAAGTTCAGAATTAACCTAGACAAACATACTACACACGGAAAACACCTTACCGAACCACGATGCAGAATAAAGGAACACCAACTAAACAGATTTAGCGAGAAACTAAAGTCCAATATTACTAAAACATTTCAAATGGAGGACAAAAAGAGAAACACAAGCGAAATAGACGAAGAACTGAGCAGACAGGCAAAAGAGGACCCGGACATAGGACAGTTCACAATCGAACTTGAAGTCATACAGACTACATACAGCGAAATATGTAAACCACCAAACACAGAAGTAAATGGGAAAACAATACCCTGGTGGACGGAATCACTAAAGATAATGAGGAAAAGAACAAACGCATTGAGAAAACGATACCAACGGACGACAACTAACGAGGAACAAAGAGAAAACAGGAAACCCCAATACACAAAGGCCAAGAAAGAGTACCAAGCAGCTATAAAGAGAGAAAAAATAAGGTCATGGAAACAACACTGCACGACTACATCACCAAACAATCCCTGGAACGAGATCTACAAACTAGCTAACAATAAAACGCGAAGTAAGCAAATTATAACAATACGAAAACCGGATGGAAAAAACAGAAACAATGACAGAAACACTCCAACTAATCATGGACCAACTGATTCCGGAGGACAAACACAAAGAAGGCACGCCCTACCACAGGACAATTCGGGACCTAACAAAACAACCACTGTACACAATGGACGATAAGGAATTTACAAAGGAAGAAGTTATTCAGGTCATTGAAAGCTTACAACCCAAGAAAGCACCGGGTCCTAATGGAATTGCAAACGAAACAATACAACTGGTCTTTAAAGAGATACCAAAAACAATGACAGCGACTTACAACGCATGCTTGAGAACAGGGCGCTTCCCAGTAAACTGGAAAATAGCAAAGATCCTCCCAATAGCCAAACCGGAAAAAGAAGAGTGCCGACACGTCAAAGTACCGCCCACTTAGTTTACTAAATACAGAAGGGAAAGTACTGGAAAAGCTACTAAGCAAAAGAAGAACACACCACCTATACACGACAGAATACTTAAACGAAAACCAATACGGATTCACACCCCAAAAGAATACGGTACATGCCGCCATGCAACTTAAACAATACTTAGAGATTCACTTAGAAAGAGGGGGAGTAGCAATAATGGACAGTCTGGACGTACAGGAAGCCTTTGACGCGGCATGGTGGCCGGCGATATTACAAAGGCTGCGAGAAGCAAAATGCCCCAGAAAACTTTACTCCATGGTCCAAGACTACCCGAAGGCAAAAGAAGCATTCATAGCAATAAACAGTTACAACATGAGAAAGAACATAAAAGGATGCGTACAAGGGTCATGCCGTCCAATATTATGGAACATCCAATATGACACAGTTCTTAAATTAAATTTACCGACCATACAAGAGTAGTGGCATTTGCAGATGGCCTGATACTCATGATACGAACAGACAGCATAAGTGAAGCAGAAAATATTGCAAACATAGATATGGGGAAAATTGCAATGTGGGCAAAAAACAAAACAAAATTTAACGAAGAAAAGTCGAAAGTAATGCTAATGACAAGGAAGCGCAAAGAACAAAAAATATTAGTATACATAAACAATAAAGCTATCCCACAGGTACAAAAATTAAAATACCTGGGAATAATATTTGACAAACTTCTATTTAGAGAGAACCTAAATTACATAGTTGATAAATGCAAAAAACGTATATTTCAAGCGGCCAAGCTAAACTGGGGCTTAAGCCACAAAGCCCTGCAGACAATATACTTAGGAGGAATCCAACCACTCCTTTTATACGGAGCCCCAGTATGGATTAAAGCCATTAGAAAAGAAAACTACAATTGAAACTACTAAGAGTGCAAAGACTAATCAATATAAAAATGGCGAAAGCATACCGTACAGTGACACACGAAGCCCTCTGTGTGCTCACAGGTACGATGCCCGTTGATTTAAAAATAGAACAAACGGCAAGGATATACCAACTAACTAAAGGAAATGATACGGGAAAAACACAGTTTGATAAAGATATGGAGGTCAGATACTGGCAACACCCGGCGGAAGCGAGCATAAGTAGTACGGACAAAAAGGAAGATAAAGGATCAATACATATACACACTGATGGAAGCAAAACAGACAAGGGCGTCGGCTCAGGCATAGCTATTTTTTAATCAGGGCAATATATTAAAAGCATACAACGCCGATTAAATAAAAATGCACAAATAATCAAACAGAACAATTAGCGATATTAACGGCGCTACAGTACATAGAAACAACACAAAGGACGGACAAAAACACAATATACACAGACAGTAAAATAACATTAGACAAACTACGGAACACAAAAATAAGCAATACTTAATAGAAGAAATAAGAAGGAAAAACATGGAGATGAACAAAGCAAACTGGGAAGTAAAGTTCTGTTGGGTCAAAGCACATGCGGGTATAATGGAAAACGAGTTAGCGGACACGCTAGCAAAAAGGCGGCGAAGAATGAATCATTAACTAAAGAATATAACAGAATCCCAAAAAGTGTAGTGACGAGAGAGTTCGAAGCGTGAGGAAGTGGCAAAGAAACTGGACACAAACCACCAAAGGAAGCACAACAAAAGAATATTTCCCAAATGTAGAAGAAAGGCTAAAAATGAAATTAAACCTCACAAAACTTCACGGCAATAGTAACGGGACACGGAAAAACAAAAGCGTACATACACAGATTTAAAATCATAGAGGATCCAACATTCACCAGCGGAAAAGCAGTACAGACGACCACCTAATCTTTGAATGTAAAACACTAAAAAAGAGAGAGACAGAAAAGCTGAAGACAACCGCCCTACAAAAAGACAACTGGCCAACCAACAGAAAAGAATTAATAAGGAAGTGCTATAAAGAATTTGTAAAATTTATCAGTGACATCCCTTTTAATAACTTAACACAGAACAACAGAGAATAGCTAATGTAAATAGATAACCACCAATTATGCATAGCTTGTAGTATTACCGCTGTAATGGAGCAAGCAATAAAACCATATTAAAAATACATACATACATACATACATACATACATACATACATACATACATGGCCAGAGACAAGATGCCTTGAAGTGAGTCGACAGATTGACGACGCTCTGGACACGATAGTTAAATTTACAGATCAAAATGCAAATATGAAGGAAGAGTTGAAGATATCAATCCACGAAACCGTAAGTAACCCAAGAAATCTAACATGTATTCTTAAGGAAAACCTGAATCAGAGAACAAGTGAGAATCTCCAACTACAAAAAGAGGTTAACGAAATGAAGAAACAAATGGCTGCCCACAGGACCCTGCTGTCGACGGGACAGGTGGCGCCATCTATTGGTAACACCTCAGTACCAACGAGGGACGGGAACGTGACATCTACATCACCTAGCGGAGGCAGGAAGAAACTACGCCGAAGCACTGTCAGGGAAAAAAGGAATGCGATATAAGCTAACTGTGAAATCTAAAAACAATCAACCCGCTGATACAGTAAAGAACATCTTAAAATCGAGCATAGACCCAATCGACATGAAAACAGGTATAAGAACATTCAAGGGACTTTAAGACGGCAAAGTAATCATTGAAGCCGACACCAAGGACGATATTGAGACATTAAACTCTCGGATTCGAGACAAATGCTGAGACCGACTGGAAACCAACGTCCAGAAAAGGAGAAACACAAGAGTAATAATACACAACATCCCATACGATGTTACAATAGAAAACGCTGCAGACATAATATACGCGCAAAATCCGGAACTAGCAATGGAAGGGGGCATAACTACAAAATTCACTTTCAGAACCAAGAAGAACGCGACACCTAGTTATTAAACTTGCCCCACAAAATCTCAAAAGAATGTTACAAAACAAAATAAAAATTGTGGACGATATGCAACACTGATGACTATCTTTGTGAATAGGTGCTTCAAATGCAGCCGCTTCCACCACTTCAGTGAATGCAGAGGCGAAGAGACGTGCCCCCTGTGCGCAGGAAAGCACAAACTAAAAGAATGCATGGCACAAAGGGAGGAACATAAATGTATTAACTGCATGATGTACAATAAGTACAATCAAAATAAGAGCATCTATGTTAATCACACATCAATAGAAAGAATGTCCAAGCATGCAGGCAATAAAAAAATATATAGAGAACACTGACTACTAAATGACAATGGCGAATACCAAAACGAGAGGGATAAACATCAATCAGCAAATACCGATAAGATGACGGCAAATAAAACTACAGCATTCAAATTGGCAACAGATAACTTAATGAAACTTATACAACAAGAACATATTGACGTCTTTTTACAAGAACCATATTTATACCAAAACAATACAGCAGGAATTACAAGAACCCATAGGATTTAGGCACCAAACGAAGAAAGGAACCGCACAATTATAATCGCCAACGACAACATAGATGCAGTATTTATCAAACAACTAAGCGACAGCGATACCGTAGTTATAGAAATACGATATAAGAGCATCAGGACCCTCGTAGCAAGCATGTACCTCGACATAAACGAAGACATTGACAAAAGACGGCAAATGTCGACGAAATACTACGATTCAGCAAAGGCATTGGCATCCTCATCGCCATGGACAGCAACTGTAGATCAACGGCATGGCACGACAACCATACAAATCCAAGAGGCAAAACACTGCAGGAATATCTAACACGTAGAGATCTACATATTATGAATAAAGAAAGCGAACCAACTACATTCCAGAGTCGCAGAGGAAGAAGTAACATAGATTTAACAATAGTCAACAATCAGCTACTAAAGAACTTTGACTGGGAAATCAGCGAAGATGAAAGCTTTTCAGACCACATTATCAAATTTAAAATAGGACATGAAAACAACCACGCACAACATAACCACACTGGGACCAGGTACATTATAAAAGAACAAAACTACAGAAAATTCGACAAACACTTGAGATAAATCGTTGCAAAAAAGTCTCAGGTGGAAAACTTGGAAGACCTAGATAGCAACGTAGCAACATACGTTAAAGAAAAAGGCGACATAGAAAGTGCCGTAGAAAAACTTCACGACGTTATAACACACACTGCAACAAATCTTTTAAAATTCGAGGGACCACAAATAAAATGACAACGCAAAAGTCGGTCCCTTGGTGGACAGAGGACGTTACTATTAAAAGGAAAAGATTGAACGCCCTGAGAAGACGATATCAGAAAACGAAAAACAACGAAGAGCTAAGGGGCTACAGCAAAAACATATACTATGAGGAAAACGCAAACTATCAAACAACAATAAAAAAGGAAAAAATAAAATCGTGGAAAGAATACTGCAACTTGACGCCAAGCACAAATCCAATTTACAAGCTGGCAACGAACAAAATAAAGAAGAGCCAAACGATGACAACTTTGAAAAAAACCAGACGGATCACTCAGTCCAACCTCAACGAAACGGTGAAGGCTATGTGAGACTACCTAATTCACAAAGATGACAAAACTGACGACACCAACTATCATAAACGCATCACAGCCCAATCAAAAAAACCAATTCTAACAGACGACAGAGATTATACCCCAACTGAAGTTAAAAACGCCATTTACGATCTAAAACGCAACAAAGCGCCAGGAGAAGACGGCATAACAGCAGAAAAATACCAGAGAGTATATACACAACTCCCGACATTAATCCACACACTATGAGAGTGTTGAAAGAAAGGGTGTTTCCCGAAGAAGTGGAAAAAGTGAAAATAATACCCATTACAAAACCAGGCAAGGAGAATTCAAGAGGCATCAAAATTCAGACCAATCAGCTTAATAAACGCGGCAAAAAAGTTTTAGAAAAACTATTAATAAACAGAATAATGCACATTTACAGTAACACCCTAATTAATCCAAACCAATATGGATTTACTCCAAAGAATGCCACAGACGCCGCACTAGCAATTAAGGAATACATAGAAGAAGGAATGAGAGAAGGGCACATCGCAATACTCGTCAGCCTCGACGTGAAAGGTGCATTCGACGCTGCATGGTGGCCCAGTACACTGAACACGCTAAAAGAATTTAATTGTCCAAACAAACTTATATAACCTGACTAAAAGTTACTTTAGCGGAAGGTCAGCAATTTTGAGCACGAACAGCATACAAATAGAAAAAGAAGTCAGCAGGGCTCCTGCTGCGGCCCGGCATTTTGGAATATCCAATATAATTCACTACTTAATCTCGAATACGGCAAACGTACAAAAGCAATATCCTTTGCTGACGATTTACTAATAGCCATAAGGGCGGAAACTGTTGATGAAGCTGAAAACCACGCCAACATAGAGATAAGAAAAATATCTAATTGGGCAAAAGAAAACAAAATTACATTTAACGAAAAAATCCAAAGTCATGATGATCTCAAGGAGAAAGAGAAGCGAAAATAAAGATGTATCTATATACCTGAATAATAAACTCCTAGAAGAGGTCAATACCATCAAATACCTAGGAATTATCATAGACAGCAAACTGAACTTCAGGGAGCACTTACCACAACAACGAAGTGCTCCAAATTAATAAACGCATCATCAAAATCAGCAAAACTGAGCTGGGGACTAAAACACGAAGCACTCAACACCATCTACAAAGGAGCCATTTTGCCCCTCATGTTGTACGGCGTGCCGGTATGGATAGGGGCTATGGTAAAGAAATGCAACAAAATTTTATACACCAGATTGCAACGTCTAATGAACATTAAAATAGCAAAAGCCTATCGAACGACCTCCGGCGAAGCTCTCAGCGTTCTGACCGGAATAACATCGATAGAAATAAAGGTACCAGAAACCGACAGACTATACCACATCACAAGAGAGAGAAAACCGTCAACTGGACCACGAAGAAGAGCCGAAGGATTGGACCCATCCGGCAGACGCAGTTAGAATCAGCGAACAAAGTCAAGACAAGGAACATACGATTCAAATAGACACTGATGGAAGCAAAAACGAACATGGAGTCGGCTCGGGGTCTGTTATGTACCTACAAAACAAACTAATACGACAACTTAAACTCCACGATAGATGCTCACATAATCAGACAGAACAAATGGCAATAATCCAAGCATTACAGGAAATAGAGACAATACAAATAAATAAGAATATCCTAAAAACAATACTGATACACACGGACAGCAGGATAAGCCTGGATTCCCTTAAAAACATGAAAAACGGGAACTATCTTATAGAAGCAATTAGGAAAGAGACCGTTGCACTGGAGAAAGAAAACTGGCGCATAGAATACACCTGGATTAAGGCACAAGCGGGCCATGAACGAAACGAACTCGCTGACAAACTTGCTAAGGAGGCCACCAGAGACAGCGAAATATGCTACTCCAAATTCCCCAGAAGTGAAATAGATCACCAAGAAAGAGAGATAAGCATTAAAAAGTGGCAACAACTATGGGATAACGCTACAAAAGGAATGGCAACTAAAGAATTTTTTCCCACAATTAAGGACAGACTGAATTGAAGACCACCTTAACAGCCAACTTCACAGCAATGGTAACGGCCCATGGAAAAACGAGATCATACCTACACCGATTCAAGATAATAGTCACCAGTATGCTTTTGTGCCAACGGTAATCAAACAGTGGAGCACATAATATACGACCGGCAAACTAAACAACGAAAGATGAAAACTAATAGCGGACATTTCAAAAGAAGACCACTGGCCAATTGGGAAAAACGTGTTAGTGAACAAATACCTAAAACAGATCACCCATTTCATAAACACAATTGACTATGGAAATATGTAATACATCAATATGTGCAAACAGTGAGTGAAGCTAAATGCATTGAAGTACGTTAAAACATAAAATTAGACATAAACTATCTATAACAACGTAGCAAGTTAAGACAATAAAAAATACACAGTGTTTATAATGATCGTTCCAATCATGTAGTGTTACTATTTGTAATGTATCATGAAGCAAATAAAATTTTAAAAAATACATACATGCATATAGACGTACCTACATGCACACACATATATATATACGCACGCACGTACACGCACACACGCCCTTGCATTAGTTCTCTACCCGTGTTTTTCATTATATTATGTTAAAAATGCGATAAAGAATACTAGTAGTTACATACCTACTTGGGTCCGCCTTTGGGCAATTCCCCAGGGCCCCAAAAAAGAATGGGGATGCAGAAGAGCACCTCCCCCCAAAAAAGTGGGCCCACAAAGGTCAGTTGCCCATTTTTTAGTTTTGAATCCCTTTTTCAGTTTTGAGACCCATGTATCACAAGCATCGAAGAAGAAAGTCGAAACATATATTTTTGTATGTTGTAGTTATGCCCCAAGACTCAGAACAATGGTGTAGGGGTGACGGTGGAGGTAAGCTCCATCGTTTTATTTTCCCTGATGTGTAGGATGCAGATTGAGGCTCTAATCGCCTATATTCCTTGACTTAACCCTCTATAGGGCCGTGTGACTTTAAGGTCACGTCCAATTGTAATTTTTTTCTGGCATGCTTTTGACTTTGTTCCTTCAGAAACCAAAGTTGAAAGAGAGCTACAACCTTCTACTCAGGTATAAACTGGGTTTCCCATCCATTATCCCTTTTCAGTAGTGGTTTTATTGAGGTGACATGTTGATAAATGTGTCAAATCTCTTGTCAGGAACTAATGTCTCTTTGGTGAATTATTTATTATGGTCATTTGTACTTTTCCTTTCTAAGAAAATTATTTCTAGTGACCA
>Ga0268261_10004906_pt1 | contig 10089 bp, 9 predicted proteins | sample TergutNc150P1_FD_190353 | JGI IMG/M metagenome (GOLD analysis project Ga0268261, IMG submission 190353) | Nasutitermes corniger P1 segment gut microbial community from laboratory colony in Florida, USA - Nc150 P1 (SPAdes) (version 2) | ecosystem: Host-associated > Arthropoda: Insects > Digestive... | reverse complement strand
CAACCTCCTGTAGCTTCGAAACAAGAGCTAAACAACAATTTTTAGTATCATATTCGTGTTCAGCACCCACAAAATAGCCATAGAAGACTTATTTCATCAATGCTAATTTTTGGCTGTATATCAGTGTAATTGGTTGCTTTAAACTTCTGCGCTGGGTTTTTAAGATGCATATTTCGACACATATACAACAACCTCCATCAGTTTTCCCTGTTCATCAACAGTAAGCAGGCATTTTTTCCTAAATATTTACATATTCGCCAAAAAAACAATATTACGGTGTTGTGATATTTTTTACGTTATGGTACTGCTTAATTAGGCAACATGTCAGTACACAATATGTAATCGCTCCCCGCCACACAAAAAGAAGGGCAATATTTAAATTCTAACGAACTCCTATACACAGTAGCATTTAATTATGTCACTTTTGCAGATTATATTCGTGGCCAGTCTACGTCATAGCAGTTGACTACGATCGTTAGGCCATTTTAAATTCCTGCATGTTCCGGAACACCAAATGTAAGTCCATGCCATTTAATATTTTACATGTTTTACAAATTGACTCTTATAAGTGGCTCCAGGTCACCATGGTGAGCCGCGTCCTCATTTTCCGGATGGAGGAACGGCCTCCAGTAAGGTGGGTAGCTGCGAATATGTTGAATAAGCATTCGTGGACAGCCAACAAATTTTGGCCTTCCAGCTTGGGGTTTGGGCGAAGTACTAACAATTCCTCAAACTAAAAACGAATTTTGTTGCGAAACAGTCAATGGGTAAGCCTCAGACCTGGACTGATACTTCTGTGCAACGAAAATATGACATGAGATTTGGTACGTGGAATGTTAGGAGCCTGTGTAGGGCGGGCTTACTGTTAAGTTGGAACTTTAGGAAGTGGGATGTGGGGGCATAGACTGGATCGAGCTGGCTCAGGATAGGGAGAGTTGTCGGGGACTTTTGACTGTTGTAATGAACCTTCGGATAACATAAAATGAGGGGAATTTCTTGACTAGCTAAACACGCGTTAGCTTCTCAAGATGGAACCTGCTCCAGGGAGTAAATTACAGAGGGAACTATATCAGGCACTACGCAAATTTCCGAGAAGCGAATATTAGTTTCGTGATGGCTGTCTCTCCGTCCGTACACATGGAACAACTCGGTCTCCATTGAGCGGATTTAATAAAAAGTGGTAATTGAGAACTTGAAAATGTAGAGAAACTTTATGTTTTGCCAACTTCTGACAAATGTAATGTGTATGTAATACAGACAAAGGTATGTGTAAGACATCTCTGCGACGAAAAGGGGTTTTTGCGAAGAAATTAGTAGAAAAATCAATAAATTTTTCTATGTTGAAATATTTCTTTATAAAGATTGTTTCGTTTAAGAGACGGGCAGACAGACAACACATGATAATATAATACGGCGCATGAGCTTTGCGTGCTAGTTATATAAAGTGTAAGAACAAATTATTGATTTTTTATGTTAGGAATAATTACACAACGGAACCATTTTGTCATGGCTTTAGTTAAGCTGCCTGTCATTTTTGCGTTATTCTTTTTCAAATTGTGAAGTTGTTCTACATTAACCATCAAATTTAACTACCCATTGTACAAACGTACCCATTTTTAACAAAATATGTCTTCATAAATTCGACTAAAAACAAGGAATTATGTACAGTACAGTAAAGTTAACAACTAACATTCTGCTTTGCATTGTATTGCTGTGCTTTTCTTTAAGACCTATGTCAACTAGTTCAGAGTGCCATCAAACTCTATGTTTATCCACAGTGTTTATTTGTACTGAATGACTAGAAGGAAGGAAGGGAATACAGGGAAATTTGTTGGAGTGTTAAAACCTGGGGGTGATGAAAAGAAGGCAGAATCATGAGAACTTCTTATTAATCACAACTGTTGTAATTACACATCTAGGACTTTCAAATCTAACAACCGAAGATAATTTGTTACAGCTTATACATTTGTGTTGCATCGAAGTCTATACCCCGAAAGAGCGACAGTGGAGGAGATGAAGAAAATGCTGAAAGAGAACGAAATAGATTTTAACGAGTTAATAGAATACCCGAAGGAAAACTGCAAATTTGGAGACTGGACAGCAGAAGGGGACACTGGCGTAGGAAATTGAACGCAACTTTCTGTGATTTTAAACTCTCTGGACAAGTGAATGTAATCCTTGTATGCAATTTGTTGTGCCAGAAATAAAAATGATATAAATTCACTTTAATAACACACAACTATCTCCTTTTCCCCACTTACAGCATTTAATTAATGACTAAATATATATAAGGAATTTTTCTGAATTCGACGGAAGCTCAGTGTCTATGGTTACTAGACTTCGATTTGGACGAACGTAGTTCGGTTCTCATAATTTTGCAAGAGAACTTTCTTTTATCCAGTCCGCCATTTATGGTTGTCACGCCATGCTTCGAATGTGTAAAGTATGTCAAAGCAAATAGAATTAATTTAACAGAAAGCAGGCTTCAGAACGTACACGTTTGATATACTACAAGTTTAAAAATTTTTATTTCCTTATAACTCAGCAATACCACAGTGGTTTGCTACAGCTTGAGCTCACTGTGTGACGCGTAAGTTTATTACCCTTATTGGAATGTCTGATTAATCACTCCGCGTCTATATAACACAGTACACGCAGGTAAAAGGCCTCACTCGTTTTACGGGCGTTACATAGCTGCTACTTTGAAGGATAAATTATTGAAAGCGTAGACGAAGCTACAGTTTGATAAAGTTTGTGAGTGCAATGTTCGCGAGGCTCTACTGCTTCATAATAATCGAAAGTAAGTCGAGCTGATAACAATTTATATGACTAAATTATTCGTTACCCAAGTCGAGCAGATTCCAAATTAAATTCGCGTATATAAATTCTAAATACACGTGTACAGTTTTATATAAAGAAGTGAGACAAATAATTTAATAATCAAGAACAAATTGCCTGTAACTAAATTCGTGTCCTTATTGCTGGATGTAACTAACAATATTTATTTTATTTCTTTACAATATTATTACTTATATATAGAGTTAACCCTTATTAAATACTTTCTACTTTATTGAATTGCGTTCTAAATTATCCTAAGCTTGTCCGTGTGTATAACTTGTAATAAGTGAAAGTAGCAAGGTTGATTCATTGTTTAATGTCCATTGTTGTACTGGTGGCATCGAATTACTATCAGATAAATCAACGACGGTGATAGAATAGTGTCCATTAAGTAAGAATTATCAGGAGTTTTATTCCTACCCCGTGGGCACTACAAATGCATTGCGTACCAGTGGTTTTTGTGAGGAGAATTATCTGTCGGAATTTGAAGTTAATCGATCATCTCAGTCTAGTGCTTTCGCAGAGTGTGCGTGGGGGTATATCTGAACTCCACAGTAATAGAATACAATATTTAATTATCGTAACACTGAGAAAATATGGCCTGCCGCGTTCCGGGCTGAAATTCTGGAAGATTGACGTTCAATTCCGACAGTGATTAGCTCTCTAAATCCACTTGGAAACTTTATGTGCCTCAAGTTTTATACATATACAAAATATAAATACTGCATACGAGCACATTTGTGTGTTTCATATAATTTTCAGAACAAAGATAAAATTTTTACTGTTTCACTGTGCATCTTATCTCACTCAATCTTTTCTGTTCAAAACAATGCACAATACATACACTTTTAAAACACTAAACTTTCTACATTCAAATATATAACAGTTGCTCCTACATGATTCGAAACAATTATACCATCATCAGGAAGCTCACACATTTTGCTTTGTTATGTTACTAAAACGGTATCAGTTATTTTGTCTTCTTTGTTAAACTTGTTCTGTAATATGGTCGTATGTCAGTTCAATCCCGTTTTTGTGTGTGTTAGGTGCACCGTACTGAATGAAACTGACACAGTTTTATTCAGTAGTGTGCACAGTGCTAAATTAGGGTGAATGTCCTTTGCCACACACCGGTCACTTTACGCCCAAGAAAGAGATGTGGTGTGCATCATACAGAAGGTGTGGAACGCACCATGCCCTGTGTGTTTTTGTTGATAGACTGCTGTATACACCACGAATGAATGAATGAAATGAATTCAATAATTGGTGGTAGATAAAGTAAAATTAATTTTAATACTCAGATTTTTTTGTCTGTGCGTATGTTGTTTTGTCTGTACATGTTTCTTAAAATGGTTAAAACTGATGTTATTCTTTCTCTTTGTTTACATAGGTTTTGTAGTTAATCATCAATTCAGTGTACGTTTGGTCAGGTGTCTAGACATTCACTAATCGGACTGTATTTATTGGTTTCACTACAAGACTCACTTGCGTAACAAAGACAAGATTTTGAACAAAAAATTGTTTTAATATGTGATCATTCTTATCTATGTCCATTCTTGATTATTGATAATTTTTTACGATATATAAAGAAGAAGTATCATGAAATGCATCTTCACTATTACTCAGCTTATGACAGCTGCTGACATACAAGAGTGAATTTCTCTTTAAATCCACCACGTGTTCGGAATTGTTTCCAATAAAATTGCGAGTAAAATCTTTAACGACTGAGGAGAATTTCAGTGGAAGGGAGACGACACGTTTACCTCATAAACGTACAAGCAATGTCTGTTATACTTAGATATAAACAGTTCTGCCGACACGGCGGACCGGCCATAACAGAACAATGAATTTCTTTCGGGAAGAATTATGTCTTTAAGATAGAAAAATTTTCAGAACTTTGATTTCACTACAGTGAAATCACTCAGTGCGTCAGAACCAAAGTGTGGATCTGCTGTGTATCTATACAGTCACAGTCTGTATTCACTCTGACCTTATGCAGCCAGTGGAGCATAAGACATCTAACAGACCATTGCTTATTTGCCGCATAATGTTTATAAATTTACAAACTAATAAAATACTGTAATATATGTCTAAATTTATAAGAAATAATTTGGCTAAAGCGGAAAGCAGGCATCAAAATTTTACACGTTTGATATTCAAGAAATCTAACAATTCTTTATTTCCTTCTAACTCAGCAATAGCACAGTGGTTTGCTGCACCTTAAGCTCACGGTATAACGCGTAAGTTTGTTACCTTTGTTAAAATGCCTGATCAATCACTCATCTATATAACACAGTACACCTAGGTAAATGCCCTCACTCGTTTTACCGGCGTTAGGTACCCGTTACTTTGAAAGAAAAATTATTGGAAACATTGTAAAAGCGTAGTGAAAGCTATAATTTCATTAAGATTTGTGACTGCAATGTTCGCGAGACTTCACCGCTTCATAATAATCCAAGGTAAATCGTCCTGACTAAATAATTCTGTATTCGAATCGAGCAAATTCCAAATTAAATTCGCGTATACATTCTACATTCACGTGTACTGTCTTATATAAAGAAGTGAGACAAATAATTTCATAATCAGTAAGAAATTGCCTGTAACTAAATTCGTGTATTTATTACTAATTGTAATCAATTGTTTTGATCTTATTTCTTTGCAAAGATATCACTTTTATAAACACACACACACACACACACACACATATATATATGTGTGTGTGTGTGTATATATATATATATATAGAATAATTTTATTAAATACTTAAACTTTATTGGATTGCGTTATAATTTATTCTAAACTTGTCCACGTGTATAACATTCAATAAGTAAAAGTAGCAAGGTTGGTTCATTGTTTAATGTCTATTGTTGGACTGGTGGCAGCTCTTACTATCAGATCAATCAACGACGGTGATAAGAACGTAGTTTCCATTAAGTTAGAATATCAGGAGTTATACTCTTACCCCGTAGGCACCACTGTACTATCACAACTGATATGTGCTCCTGTAAAAATGTGTTTGATTTCGACTCCCGCAACCTATTACGAAATATGTCCTATAAAAGTGTCCACACGGCTGTAACAACCGCACTGTCGAGGAGCTGGAATTAAAGGCCGACTGCAATTCGAGTGCCTGTAAGTAAATCTTTTGTTACTTTTTCCTGTGGTGCTGCAGGCAAACTCACGACTAGGGTGACTGTTTGTTGAGGTTCCCAGATCACACACAGTTAGGCACAGACACACTCGGTAGATCACATAGCATACTGTCACTTCGTCTGTGCTGACACACTAACGTAATGGAGTGTAGGTACGTCGAAATAATTAAACACTAAAATTGACACAAAGATATTATTTGGCTTTGCTCCACTGATATAATCATGTAATTATTTCTAAGGTAAAATGATTCAACTATACGTTGGATTACAGTGACTGAAATTCATTAGAATCAACTGCTTTGTGTCGTGTAAAATTGACAAATAATGTAAGTGTACAGATTGGCTGAAAAAATATAATCAAATGTAATTTTATATAATTGTGTAGATATAAAGCTCACATTACTCTATAATATTGTATTGAACAAATTAATAAAGAGGATAAGGACAGTGTGTAGAACAAAATGCAGAGGGTTTGAAAGAACTTAAGAAAGTGTACGTGCTTTACGTAACGTATTAACTTGTGTTACCGGCATTTCAGTTTCAAGTCCTGATATGGACGGGCGATTAAGGTTCAAAACCTGAACGGGCTCATGGAGATAAATTCCTTGAGTTTCACTGACTTAACTAGGGAACGCAGCAGGAAGTGCGAGCGCCCTTAAGGCATTCAAAAGCTTGAGCCTGGACAGGATATCCATCAACTGTCAAGTTGGTAGAAATTTTACAGCTCGGTTTTTGTAGTGAAATCCGAGACATTTGTTACTTTGAGGACATAATTCTTTTAGTAGGAATGCCTGTGAACGACCCCCAAAATGTTTGTTAACGTAAGTTTGGGGTCTACTATATTGAATTAGCCAACCTATAAGTTTTGTCTTTCTAAAAAATTAAATTCAGCCAATGGGGTATTCTAAATTTGAATTTCGACCAAAAGGATCATTTCGGTACATAGAGGGCTACTGGATTTGGAGCGTGAAGAAGCAAGCGAGAGTCACTCTCTTTTAGACCGTCACCGTGAGAATAAGCAAATTTGAGTGCACAGTAAAAACTTAAACTCGACAAAAATTAATTGTTAATTATGTGTAATTATACAAGTGCAGTTGATAGTCCAGCGTGTTAAAGAACAGTTAACTGCACAACAAATAAACAAAAACGCATACTAAGTGTCTTTTCGTGATTAGACTGTCGCAGCAGATCGTTGACCTTTCGGGGACCTCCTACGTATAAATTACCCTGAGAAAAGACTCGAGGCAAGCTGGGCAAAGTACGGTAAAAAAAATTGTCTCCCACGGCATGGGGCTCGAACAAGCAGGAAAGCTGAACATCATGAAAATTACACCAGGCTACTGACCAGCGAAGGGGTCCGAAACCGACGGCTGGGGGAGAGTAAGGAAAACATTGCCGAAACGGTGCCCGGAAAACAGACCTGCTTGAGGTACGAGCAAAGGATCCTGAGGCATCCCAACTCCGATCTACAGTAACGGCTCTGACTGCCTGTGGCTCACCGGCGTCTACGCTACCACTTGTCGACTCAACAGTGTCAACTCACCGCTGAACAACAGCTGCAACATCACGCACCGGCCAGCTTTAATAAGTTCCGGCGCGCAACTGAATGTAAGTCACGATACTTAAAGCTATAAGAAATATAAATTAAAATAATGCAAAACTAACCATGGGAGAAAGAATATTAAGAAGCCGAAGCATGGCTACAGTAGTAAAAGCTGCACCGCGAGACTCAGAATCTTGCCATGTCAGAGGGAATTAGTGTGTAATATTGCCGAAATTGAAACCCTGAGAAACAAAGAAAGTAACTCCCAAATTGAGGTTCAAATAAGTTGTGAAGAAGAGCAGTCACCTGACAATCACGTTATCAACGGTGAGAAGTCAGATGACAATATTGTTATGTTTTCAAAGCAGTTAGAAAGATTTAGGGAGAGTGTTAGGTAAGGCTTCGACAATTTGAAGTTGGAAATTCACAGTAATAACACTAAAGTGGCAGAAAACTTGAATGCTAAAATACAGGCAGAAAATTCCCGATTGGTTGAACAAATAGAAAGTAATAATAAAATATTTTCTGAGACTTTGACAAAAGGGTTTAGAGAAGAAAATGAAAAATTAAGAGCAGTATTGTCGAATATGTTAGAAAAGGAAGTAACATAATTTCAGGAGGCCATGGATAAACTACGTTCAAACACTGGTATTGAAATATTGAATGTCAGTAACAGTATGGAAGATGTGTGTGAAAACTGGATGATCCGTTAACTGGTCACATTGAGGAAACAGACAAACGCATAGATAGAATTACTGAAAAACTTAAAGCTACGAAAAAGGTTTTGGAGATAAATTTAGGTCGGCATGTAGAAAATGCAGACAGTGATATACAGTCACTTAAACAAAATATAATTCAAATGAAACAACAGATCAACACGGATGTTTCTGATAAAATAGCTGTGTGTAACCATCAGATAGTTGCGGAGAAGCTGGAATAACTTTCAAATTTCTTGAAAGTAAATCAAGGAATAGACAAGTTGAAAGAAAGTTTGTCTGTGAATTTGACAAATAATAAAACCATTAATAATAGAAATAAAGATCGTCCTTTAATCACATTGACTAATGGTAGTAATCAGGGAGGAACAGAATCTGTTGTTAGCACTAAAAATCAGGCAAGTGACCAGAGAAGTACGAATGTTTGTAGAGCATATGAGAATGTATGTAAGTGTGGCAAAACTGTAGAGGGTGAAGTGAATACTGTAAAGTTATATAATAATAATGTGAATGTAAATTCTGGGTTACTGGCAGGCTGTAGCTTACTTAATAAGTTAACCCTCCCGATTTATAGTGATCATACCACTCAAATTATTGGAAATTTTCTAAAGAATTTAGATTTCTATTTTGATCTGAAGGGAGTAGCAGAAAACCTGAAATTACCATTAGCAGCCAGAGCTGTGCAGGACTCATTTATAAAAGCTTGGCTGAGTGCTGAATATTAGAAATTAGGAACATATCAGAATTTCAGGACACAAGTCACGCAACTGTTGTGGAATGACCAGAAAAATCAAGTAATCGTTGTAAGATATTTCAGGATAAATTTTATAAGAATGGGGAGGAAACATTAGCTGCACATTACCAGAGATATATGAACCTTGCCGCGAATCTCCATTCGCCGTAAAGTGAATATGATTTACTGGAGGCATTGAATGCACACTAATAATAAGAGGTGCAAAAGTGCATGATTTCAGCGAACCTGAAGTCGAATCAAGTGGCATTGTCTTTGTTAGGCAAATTACAAGCGAAGGATGAGGAAAGGAAGGCACACAAGGGAAACGGCTTGGAAACAAAACAGAGAGATTTTCGAAAGAGGAAATACAAACAGGCAGAAAATAATAGGGAGGAGAATCGGCGTGAGTACAATCAAACTGTGAGACACATTACGTACGACCGAAGACAAGTTAACCATAATAGGTCACCCTACAAACAACGCGACACACAGCGTCACCTGGGTCAGAATTATAACGGTAGAATTGAGGGTAGTCCAACAAACAGGAGACAACTGAACCCACAAGTATCAGAATTTCATCCTACAGATAGGAGTACTTGACCGGACGTAATTTCAGAATCGATAAATATGAGAGGCAACGAGTCACAGTTTCTGGAAAACTAGATGCTGAAAGCCAGTGTGGGCAACAGGTGTTCGAAATTCCAGTAGAATCCGAGAAGGACCGAAAGAAATTTATAAATGAAATGAATGATGAAATCAATTTACATAACGATGTTTGGCCAGATATAAATTTGCAAACAACAGACGAAACACTCGATCGTTACATAAAGGAAGGTGTATCTTCAGAACAGGATCTTGTTTGTTTGTATTACGTTAATGAAAACAATGTGGAGACATGTACAAAAATCCAATTTTTAATAGGAAACATGTCAGTGTTCATTAATATCGGAAGAGTTATATAATGAATTTAAAGCAAGAGGATTAGACAGTTTAGAATTACCAACACAGAACGTGATTATAAAGAGTGCTTTTACAGGTAGGACCAAAAGAGTTAGACGGCAAGCTTTAGTGAAAATACAAATTAATGACATTTCACTTGACCAAATA
>Ga0268261_10004905_pt1 | contig 10089 bp, 14 predicted proteins | sample TergutNc150P1_FD_190353 | JGI IMG/M metagenome (GOLD analysis project Ga0268261, IMG submission 190353) | Nasutitermes corniger P1 segment gut microbial community from laboratory colony in Florida, USA - Nc150 P1 (SPAdes) (version 2) | ecosystem: Host-associated > Arthropoda: Insects >... | reverse complement strand
AATAATAATAATAATAATAATAATAACGACGACGACGACGACGACGACGACGACGACGACGACGACGACGACGACGACGACGACGACGACGACGACGACAACAACAACAACAATAATAATAATAATAATAATAATAATAATAATAATATAATTTTCATTACATCCAAGGACATAAATGACTTTATTGCCCTGATAGCATAACATGCCTTATTTAATTTTGATGTTAGTTCAGTTCAGTTACATGTGAGATGACATATTCCTGCTTTGTAAGCATGTACAATTGTTAAAAAATGTTACGTTATTGATCACGACATTCAGCCTATATGGTGTCTGGTTACACTGTCTATTGCATGATAGTTGACCAATTCTATATCCAAATGGTTTTGTTTGTAACCGTATGTGGATCAATGGAATGTGCATAAAGGATAAGAATAAGACCATAATTCATCAGTTCAGTGAAAAACAATGAGGAATTATTATCAATGAAAAACGATGGTCTTGTACACATACAAAATGAAAACATAACCCTATGACCTTGTCGTAGTCTACACACACAAATCCAAACTGTAACCTTAGCTATTACACTGGAATACTCACTCACCAATACTGCTTCTGTTAAAGGTACAATATGTGGAATGGTTGGTGAATTAAGAATCATAAACAATTTAGTATTAAAAAGGAAATAAACTAAAAAAATATCATGCAATTAAAGTCAAACACAACGTCAATTTCATGATGGCAATCATCTCTGCTTACTAAAAATGTAATTTTCAACCAATATACAATGCATATTTCCCCTAAAAACTGACTCATTCCATTAGCACAGTCCTTCTTGCGAAGCTAACAGTTCCACAAACTGTCAGGAAATTCCCTGCATTTTAAGCAGCTGAAATGTTCCTTAACATGTTCACAACAGCCTGACATCTGGCCATATCATGGGCCACATGAATCCAGGTCTTGACCTCCCATATGATTTCTTTTAATATCCACCCTATGATTCTTCTTCTACCTATGCCTAGTTCTCCCAAGCAGTCTCTTTTTTTAGGATTCCCCACCAATACCCTGTATGCTTTGCTCTTCTTCCCCCAACCTTGAACTGTTCACCTGAATATCTGACCATGGGCCTTCTATCTTAGATTCATATACCTTCCACAGCAACCTGCTCTCAGACATCCTCAGACTATGCTCTTCCCTTCAAGTGACTTTCATATACTTTAATCCTTCTATGAAGCATATGTGTATACCTAAATCAGTGCCAGAGAAACTAAATGTAACAATGAATGAATAAATACTAAAATACTTTTCAAAACTAGGTAAAACAAAAATACATTTCCTATGCCATATGTTGCATTTTTTAAATTGCCATACTTACGTTATAAAATCCAGAAACGTTGACAAAGGTTCTACAGCATGTTTTCTCATGTGTTGGAATTCGATTACAAGTTTCTCACGAAGTTTGTCGTCAATGACAGACACTTGTAAAGGACTTGGTTCATTAGCAAGGAAACTTCCATAATCAGTACCTTGAAGATGAAGCTTTAAATCTGAAATATAGCGTGAAGGTTAATCATTACGGTTAGAATTGTGGCAAAATAAAAACACTTATACATAAAAGTATTTCTTCACCTTCTAGCGTTTCACACTGAACAAGATTCAGGTAGTCAGACTGCCTCAAAATACCACACTTAAATCCTCTACACAAGCCCTCCAAATATCCGCCGTCGATATTGAACAAACAACCGATCATCTTATCCTTATTCTGTAATACAACCGAACCAAACCGTATATCTCTTTACAAGAACAGCCTTTACACTTCTCTTCTAATCATTCACCAACTACGGATCATGTGACTATCACATACATATGTTGCACTCCTTCACAGATTATATACAGCAAACGAAATGTACAATCTTCTCTGCTCATCGGGTTGGAATAACTCCATTGATGTTCCTCATTTCTCACAGTGTATGCCACATCCAATTCTTCTTCTTATTCATCTTCTTTTCAATGTGATTTACCATTAACAAACAAATTTCTTCAGAGAACTTTGTACAGTCACGCTGAAAGATATGAGTTTAGTTTTTCACATCAGCAGATTATTACTATGGACCACTGCATTATTGCAACTACCTTCTAAAACTTGCTATTGAATGAAGGAGAGAAGGTACGGGTAGACGAGGAAGAAGACGTAAGAACTGCCGTACAACCTTAAGGGCACGAAAAGATACTGAAATTTGAAAGAGCAAGCACTCAATCAGACCCTGGAGAACTAGCTGGGGAAAAGGCTATGGATTTGTGAGACAGACTCCGCGGTTTGTGATGCACTTTGGTGAATATGTAGCAACGTTTCAGAAACATTCCTCCCTTCATGGTAAGGCAATGGACGGAAGTTGCGAATATACAGTGTATAAGCTAGAGTTTCGATTCTGTGTTATTCTGCGCCCATTTGTACAGTTACAGATGTGTACGCAAGGTGGCAGTGCTAGGCGAAGGAAATACATTACCATGAAGCAGTCGAGCACAGATCATTTGTTTATGTTTATGAGAGTTCATAACCAGATCTCACCCTGACACGAGCACCAGCCACACACACAACACTGACGATAAGCATATACAGCCACATACTGCATAAACAATCAACGAACGCAAATCAGCGGAACACAATCTAGCAACAGCACAAAGCACGGCATATGAGCCCCCTGAGGATGGTCGAATGAGTGGACCGAAATATGTAGGGGTAACGTCACTAAAAGGGTTTTAACAGTTTTTTTTAGTGTTTTAAATGTTAACGTGAGTTGACGTTTCAAAGCGTATAAGTGCATGAGTTGGAACATACAGCAATTATAGCAACATTCATGGTGCAACAATAAAAAAAACTAGTATTTGTCCTTTATTATGTAAGAATTTCATTATAATATCGCAATGTAACGATGTAATTGATGAGATTTCATGGAATTAAATTTATGTTTGCGAAATCTAAATTTAAAAATAGCATATCTCATAACTGATACGCGACCACAAAATCGTATGATTCCAAAGTCTATAAGGTTTTTTTTGTGTGTGCAACACTCCATTTTGTGATCCTTTTCATGTTACTTTCTTTACACTCTGTGACGTGTATTAATTCCTGCGCAATGCTGTTCGTTGACATGAACCTGTAGCCAATAAGGGATGGTTTCGTTTCATTTGCTCCGCCTTGTATTGGTCACGACTACTTATACCAGGGGCTATATAAAGCAGCTGAGAACACAGGCAAAGCCTCTGTAAGTAGAAACACCGTGAAGTTGAGGAAGTCCGTGGTGACGTAAAATGTCAAAGAAACCGCCGTATAAAATTGGTAAGTCTGGCCATGAAAGATCAGAGTGTTACATATATTTGATGTTAAGAAAGCGAGTTGGTTATGTATGGATAGAATAACCTGACAATTATGCGGCTGTTGAACTGGTAGCCGTAAGAGCGTCCAGTAGCACGCGGCATTGTGGCGCTAATTTGAATACGATGATTCCTTGCAGCCGATATAAACTTGGCAGAATGGGGAAGGAAGGAGATAATGCTTGCAGAGGAAGAAATGCCAGGGCTTATGTCTTTGCGGAAGAAGTACGGAAAAACCCAGCCACTTAAAGGAGCTCGAATTGGAGGCTGCCTGCATATGACAGTTCAAACTGCAGTGCTAATAGAAACCCTACTGGAACTGGGAGCAGAAGTAAAGAAGGGCTTGATATTTATACCTTTTTGGAAACTTTCCGTATAGAAGTACACATATACGAGTGTTGGATTTCAAGTAGAAATAAGATATTTCTGCAGTTTTTTTTGCGGTTTTTTGAAGTTTCTAATATTCGGTGTAACCCAATATTTTATGCTGCACTGACTGGTGTGATGAGCACTAAGGTATTTTATGATTATAGACTGCCTCAAAATAGTGTCCTTAAATACTTATAAAGGAAAACAGTGTTTAGGATGTGGTAACCGATTATGTGATCTAGCGTGTGTTCACTTGAATTGTGTCACTCAAGTCTGACTTGTTCTTTCCCACTAGATCCAACACAAAGCATATTAAATTAAAGTGAGCTAAATTGCCTGAAAATGTCACAGTTGTGATTTGGTATGGAAGTATAAAAATATGTCCAGACATGAGACAATAATTTCTAAATTTGCTAGTTCAACTGAGGAGTCTGCTGGTACATAATCACTATTATGTATGGACTAGTGAAATTAACTCTCTCAGCTCTATCAGTAAACTACACTATTGGTCTCTTCACAGAGGTGTCTTTTAAAGACCAAAAAGAAACCCTACAGATCTCATGATGATGGTGATGATGTGATAAAGCCTGGGATATTTTGACCAAGAAATTCTTCTATGAATAAGCGAAACTTATTAATAAGGCAGAGTTAAATAAAACTGGAAGGTTTTTTTTAACCTGTGTCAAACATGGATGGTGGAAATGGCTGAAAGAAAACATTGTAAATGTAAATTTGTGATTACCAGAACTTGCTGTGTGATATGGAGTAACATAATATTCATGTGCTAATCTGCAGTGTCTTAACATACATAAAGTTGTGAACACAGCTGTACAAAATGGGAATGCTGAAGACAGGATCAAGAGAATGTGCTATTTTATGTCAGTTGCCATACCTTCCCATTTGTTCTAGCTGGTGAAGTCACAAAACAAACTCTACTGTAACCAAGGAAACTTATGTGTGGTGTCACACAAACCAAGCTCTGTTATTACCATGGTTACATTGATTGTCACCATGGTAACATGGGTGTGACTCAGTCACAAACCAGGCGTATTATATATAAGAAGATGCTATTTGTTATAAATACAATTTTTATGTGTAGGTGCAATGGTCTAGCTGTAATATATTCAGTACACAAGACCATGCAGCAGCTGCAATTGCTAAGCGAGGTGTTCCTGTTTATGCATGGAAAGGAGAAACAGATGAAGAGTATATCTGGTGCATTGAGCAGACATTAGTTTTCAGTGATGGACAGGTATGTATGTAAAGCCAACAATGCCTACAAGCCAAACAAGCACACAGACTACGATTTTTGTCACTGACAAGTTCAGGATAACTGGCATAGGTAATGAAGGTGGGAGATCCTACTGGACCCCAACTAAAAATGTACTTCATGTATTTGTATTTTTGAAGGTGGGGTTAAGGCAATTTATATAAAATTCAAAGCCGGCATGTTATCATAAATCTGTATAACTGGAAATAAAGAATAATTTGGTGAGAGATGACGAGATGTTTTATGGAAGGGACTAAATTACTGTACTTGCCAGAAATGATGTTCTTGTTGTGTTACAGCCCCTTAACATGATTCTGGATGACGGTGGTGATTTGACAAATTTGATCCATACAAAGTATCCGCAGTACCTGGAAGGGATCAGAGGAGTATCAGAGGAGACAACCACAGGAGTGCATAATTTGTACAGGATGTTGAAGGAAGACAAACTCAAGATTCCTGCTATTAATGTCAATGACTCTGTTACAAAGGTAGAATTATTCATTTATTATTTAATGATGTTTTTCATAATTGCCGAGGTTTAGTACAATGGAAGCATATTTGTAAGGCAGCCATGAAGGGTGATACTCCAGCCTGGGTTGTGTGCAGAGGGCCAAAACGTCCCAGAGGTGGATGGATTCTTTGGTAACGTGTCAAGGAAATGGGCTCTAGGAATGCAATGTGGAAGGAAATAGTTTGAGTTGTCAGCTGTGATATCTGGCAGAATCTCAAATATTGTATCATATTGTGTAAGCTTTAACAAAGCTGAGGACTGACTTTCATATATGACCATCAGCTTACTGTATAACATAACTGACTCAGCTGACTGCCTACACCCTCAGTGAGACAATGGTAGGAATTGAGATATGATATTCATCAGATAAGATATGGATCATGTATGATAATTCTGAACCAACATGATGAAAGTAACTGAGAATGTAATGAACTTACTGGGATTCCAAGCGTAACAGCAATATGATAGCCAGAAAAAGTAAAACAAATGGTAGTAGTAAAAGCTTTTAAGATGAGTCAAAATGGCAAAAGTACAAGATAAGATGCAAGTGTAGCTACCTACGTACAGGATGGAGGTGCCTGTCAATGCCAAACAAGTTGCATCTCTGTTCATACATTAGCCATATAGTTACACAGCTAAGAGTTTGCAAATACATAGTGAAATAGTCTTGTATTTCATTTCTTCAGAGCAAATTTGACAACCTGTATGGTTGTCGGGAATCACTTATTGATGGTATAAGAAGAGCAACAGATATTATGCTGGCTGGGAAGGTGGCTGTGGTGGCAGGCTATGGTGACGTTGGAAAAGGGTGTGCTCAGTCACTAAGAGGATTTGGAGCTCGAGTTCTCATAACGGAGATTGACCCAATTGCTGCACTACAGGCAGCAATGGAGGGATATGAGGTATCTGAACTTGTGACACCTAGTACTGTAGTTTATACAGTTGCCAGTCTGTTTCATAAGAACTGAACACCAGTAAGAGACATGTAGGTAGCTGTTGAGGATCACATCTTGGACATAGTCATTTCATCTTCTGACCTATGAATTGCAGGTGACAGAAACCCATTCTGCAGAAGCCAGACTAGATCAGAGCATGACTAGAACAGCTTCCAACATTGGCTTAATTAGGTCAGTAGCAGAAAGGGTCTACACAGAATTTAGCACTTCATAGTGGGACGAAAATATTTGAAACAGACGAGTTGTTTGTAACAGTGGGTGTGCATGGGTTGGAGACAAGATTACAACAGGAGTAGTAGTTACAGTGCATGTAAACATAGCTGTAAAGGTCATCTCCTCATAGTCCAAATGGAATGGGTTAATGAAAGTTTTATCCAAATGTTGAGAAAAGGAGAATATTTTGTTTAGCATAAAACCACAAATTATTGATAATGCAATTTGTGTTTCTACAGGTGACGACAATGGAAGAGGCTTCTAAGGAGGGACAGATATTTGTAACTGCAACAGGTTGTTTGGATATAATCACAGGCGATCATTTCCTTAACATGCGAAATGACTCCATTGTTTGCAACATAGGTCACTTTGATTGTGAGATCAACATAGCATGGCTGGAAAAGAATGCTGTGGAGAAGATGAACATCAAACCTCAGGTGCAGGCATATTAATATGCTATTTGTTGGTGAGCCTTGTTTCAGAAATGGAAAATAGGTCATTCTGTCATTCAATAACTTTTGATTCAGTGGAGTGAAGACATGAAATCCATCATGTTACTAAAAACATATCTCGTCTACTGCCTCTCTTTAATTCTTAACATAAAAAACATATCAGTCACAACACAGAACTTGTATAGAGGTAAGTTCTAACATGTGTTTTGTAATTTTGTGATATATGCCTTACGTTTTGTCAGTTTGTAATCCCAGTTCTGGATTAAATTGCTTCTTAATTGTGGAGAGATCAGCCAGCATTATAGAATTAAAAATTACATATCTTACTCCTGTCAAAGCAAAGACTTGTTAGACTTCAGGAGCCAAGACTTTCCTTAGTATAAATTCTCTTAGATTTGCAATGTCCTTGATGAAATTCCACATATTAACACAATAAAAGTTTCATACAAAGTAGGGAATATAGACAAACCACACGTATTCAGTCTAGCACAACACAGGTTTACTGTATTTCAATTGGTTACTCTTAAATGTATGCTACATGTCTCGTCCTTTATTGAGGCCATCCTCAGGCATGTCAATACAAAAGCCATACAAAGGAATATGGCTTCCATAAAGGTGGGGAATACAGTTATTTTACTGTCTTCTGACAAAGCAGACACTTTTAATTTTGACAAAGATGTCTTAAGCAAATGTTGCTTCCAACTAAAAAATTCTTTGTTTGGTAAGAAAATGTAAAGTTGTAAGGGTGGAGTTCAGTGGCAAAATATGTATTTTTGTGATCACATTAGTGGATGCTTGGGGGATGTGCATAGCCATGGTAATGCCACGTATTTCTGAATTACGTAAGGAAGCTGCTGTTAGGACCATTTTTATAGCTATAAAATTGGTGACGGTAGTACGCTGGAAGGTTGTCACCTTCCAACTTTCACAAAATGTATTTCTCATAATTTTGTACCCAGTTTTCTTTATTGAAAATAAGATACCTAATTATTATAATTAATATCACTGTCATTAATACACAACTGCATTCCAGGTCGATCGGTACAGACTGTCCAATGGGAACCACATAATTGTGCTAGCTGAGGGACGGCTCGTAAATCTTGGTTGTGCAATGGGTCACCCATCCTTTGTGATGAGTAACTCCTTTACAAACCAGGTACTGGCTCAGATAGAGCTGTGGACAAAGCCAGGGCATTATGAAGTTGGAGTTTACATGCTGCCCAAAAAGGTAAAGAATTTATATTTTACATTTTGGAAGCTGATTATTCATAAAATATTAAAAGTAAATGTCATTCTATAGTTACTGCTGTTCTGTGCAGCTAGTTGGCTTGTCTAAAGATGGAAACACCCAACGGAAGGTTTAAACCGCATCCTTGCAGTGTTGATTTCATCACATTGGGATGCAGTTTTCTATCACAATATGTAGAGATCAGCGAAATATGGCACTCTTACTTGAGATTTCTCTGTATATGCAGACTTTTCTTTTTAGATTGTGGTACTTATAAACAGGCTAGAATTTTAGCATATATACAGAAGCAGTAACTATGTGTTCCTAATTTCAGCGCTGTAGAGATGCTAACTGCTGAGAAAAAGTGCATCCAAATTTTATAAAATCAGTACTGCAAAGACAGGTCTTATACCATCACTGTGAAGAATCAGGCATGTTACCACAGAGTAGAGCTGTGAAGATTTCTGTGTCAACAACAATGTATTTACTGACAGATGCTTGTATTTTCAGCTGGATGAAGAGGTGGCAGCCCTGCATTTGGATCATCTGGGGGTGAAGCTAACCAAACTGACCCAGAAACAAGCAGAATACCTTGGCATTCCTCAGGAAGGCCCATACAAGCCCAGTCATTATCGTTACTAGTGGGGTCACACTCTCTCCATAACCTACTGGGTTTTTACATGCCATTTCCACCCAATGAGCACTTTTGTTTATGGTAAAGTTACTTAATCATTCAGTTCTGCTTTACTTGTATTTCATTCTGCATAATAAATGCTTTTTAAAATGATTATGCCAGACACATCTGTTATGTATTTTGCCACACAAATCCACCTGTATTTCCAAGGCCCTACAAATTGTACACATCTGCTGGTGTGTGACAAGAGGAAAAATCTTTCACATGATCAAGCCTACCATTAACCTCTCCTGCCCCTATTTTATTTTGATTACATAATTTTGAGAATGTGAAACTAGAGCTAGTGTACAGATTCAATGCTGTACCAGCAGCCGTTAAAGATGAACATCGTCATGCATATTACTCATAATGACAGCAAAATTAACAGATGGCAGTAACTGTGACTGAGATATGCAAATGTCCTGTAGGTGGGCCTCCATCTTTATAGGGTCCCTTTTGGGGAACCTGGAGGGGATTCATTTGCTGGGACTTTTGAGAGAAATGAATAGTATATCTGAGTACCGTTGTGAACCCGGAGGTCACTCAGGTTTTAAGTCTGAGTGAGGCTTTAACCTCACTCAGACATACATATCTGGGTTCCTTCCTTTTGGGCTCAGAGGATAATAGGAAATTAAGTATCGGGGCCATCTGGAGCCTTGTTGAAGGAGCAGGGCTCACTTAATTTGGGGGTCATCTGGAACTTCAGTCGGGCTCCTCTGATTGACATGGGGCACAAAGGGCCAGTTAAGGCCTAGCTGCATCAGGACCGTGAGGTCCCGAACCCAAAGTACAATCAATCAATCAACTGTGACTGAATTACCATACTGTAACTAACACACCCAGATGACACTGCACTGTTAAAACTTTCAGTACAGTGGTCTTCTCATAAAAAGCCATACTCATGACTGATTTGCACTGTATATATTATTATTTGGTGAAATATTTAACCCTTAGGCGACTAACGTCATATATATATATGGAGCACCCATTCTTGATGTTTCTAGATCACACACGACGACGCAGCACAGTCGTTAGGACTCCTCTG
>Ga0268261_10004904_pt1 | contig 10091 bp, 6 predicted proteins | sample TergutNc150P1_FD_190353 | JGI IMG/M metagenome (GOLD analysis project Ga0268261, IMG submission 190353) | Nasutitermes corniger P1 segment gut microbial community from laboratory colony in Florida, USA - Nc150 P1 (SPAdes) (version 2) | ecosystem: Host-associated > Arthropoda: Insects > Digestive... | reverse complement strand
CTCTGCGACGAGCTGATCACTCGTCCAGAGGAGTCCTACCGACTGTGCTGCGTCGTTGTGTGTGATCTAGAAACATCAAGAATGGGTGCTCCATATATATATGACATTAGTCGCCTAAGGGTTAAAGACCTCCACAGCGCGACATATATATATGTCGTTCGGCGCCTAAGGGTTAACGTGCCTGGGCGCCCACATGTCTTGGGCCGGCCCTGATCATCAGGCAAATGCTGCTGGGAGTTAATCCAGTAGGCAACAATGTGATACAGATATATTCCATAGTACAGTGTTTGTTCAAGATTAATGAATAGAAAGTGACGGTTTTTATAATTTTGTTTATTCACATTCGTACAAATTGTAATTTTGTAGTTGTCAGAAAATTTGGATGGGCAAATTCAAGGTGTAATTATTCGTTGAGTACAGCGCCTGTCCAGATATCCAAACCCTTCCCCACATCCTTACTTAGTTACTCCATGGAGCAGAGTCCTTCTTGAGAAGCTAACAGCTTCTCAGCTAGTCAGGAATTTTCTTGCGTTTTAGGGAACCCGAAGGTTCATTACCGCCTTTACAAGAGCCTACTACCTGTCCCTATCCTAAGCCAGATTAGTCCATGACCATTCTTGGTTCGAATCCCAGAAAGCCTCCCAGCCAAAGTTATGCCCCCTCATAAGCCCTATTTTCTCTCGAGCAGTGGTCTTCATTTTGCCCACGTCGGGGTCTTCAGCCACGATGGAAAATCGTTAGCGTAAGCGCAATCCCAGTTATAGTTTAAAGTTTCTGTTATTGAGCCCAGCGATGCCGTAACGCAGGAATGGCTAAACAGATTGAAGGACTTCGACTTGCGCTTTCGCGCAAGTTTCCGATCTCAGTTGATATAATAAACTCAACCAACGAAATTTACGTAATGTCACCTAAGAATTCTTCAGTCAACGACAGAAGATGCCCCTTCGTAGCAGGATCAACCACACAGGTGGAAGGCACATCTGTCAGATGTGTCAATCTGAAGCAGGGAGAGGTCATGCCAAGGCAGGGTAATCGGAGTCAGTCACTCAGTAATCACTTAGGGATTGTCAACAGACATTAGAAGTTTATGAAAGTAATAAGACGGCAGAATAGGCACATTGTAGTCAGAAAAGGAGGCTAAGCAAGAAGGTAAACAGGCGGCGAATGTGAGAGAGTATACATTTGGAATTCTGAGTGATGAGGACAGGAGATTAAAAAACTGTAGTCGGAGTGAGCAGACAGAAAGACCACTGGTTGGACATTATTTAATTATATTAGGGAGTAATCTTGAAGAAATTTAGACAAGAGACACAATGCGATTCGGAGTAAAATGTTGGGCAGCGCACCAAGAAGTTATCAGACTTGTTTCTTGAAGTGTATTTGCAAATGCTTTTATATTCTGACAATAAATTTATAATAATCTCAAGACAATGCTGTTTGTTTGCAGGATTACTTCTTACAGCGTGAACAATCCGAAATGACGAATCCATTACCAAGGCACACTGTTAACACCCTGAAGGAAATCTCATACCGGTCGTTGAAGACCTAGACTACGGAACCGAATTCTCACTTTTCCACCTATGGAAGGTTTAAGCTGTGAAGGCAAGTATCGGGCACTATAAGGCTTAATAAGGAGTTGCCGCGGACGGCAACAAAGTTTCACTCATGAGTAAATTTTAAGGAATCCAAACCAAGGTGATGAAATGGTGAGAAAAGTAACATGCGTAGGAGACTAAAGAGTGCATAAAAATTCCACTTATAAATATTGAGGAAAGAAGAGCATTACGCACTCTTTGGAATACTTGGAAGGATAGTGTTAAAATAGATCTGTGTGTGCTCGTGCATGTGTTCGCGCATGTGTGTACAAACGTCTGGCTGCGGCTGAAGACATAGGAAACAGTCTATATCAGACATTTTCAATCGGTGGTACCCTAGCACTGGTGCTTCATGGAGCGTCATCTTTTGGTGCGCAACGTTGTTTCGGAATTAAAATGTTTCTTTTTTATAATTTAATATTAAATTTGTTTACCCCATTACTAAAATTGTGTGAATGTATTTAAATGAAAATAAAAGTATTATGAAGTATTTAAGGAGTTAAACTAGGAGAGTACAAATGGCGAGTTAATTATATTATCGGTACCTGATAGTACATTTAGATGTTTTGTTCGTGCCAGTGGTATGCGAGGAAATACGGTTGAAAATCACTGGTCTTGTCACATCACAGAAAACAGAACATCTCGTCAGTCACTGTTGCGACAGCTCAAATCTCGCACAATGTTGAGGTTAGGTTAGAATGATAACAAACTTCTGGCGTCCATAAAGACAGGGAAGTTCTTGATGGGCTGAGCGATTAATCACTCCCGAAGAAACACTTTGCTTATTGAAACTAAGTTGTTAAGTACAAGGTATTATTACTTGCTTTTCAGTAAGTTCAGCAATCCTGTCGGGTTCCATCTCTTCGCAGACTACGGCGGAAGGGAATTGAGTGTTCCAGTCTAGATATGTAGTCTCGACCCCAAAATTGATTGGGTTGTTCTGAAAAGCGTTCCAAGACTCCCTGATCAAGTACGATGAGCCATACCAGGAAAAGAGAACGCAGATTAACCAAAAGAACCTAGAACAAGAACAGTAAACACATTTCAACAGGATTGTGTGGGCAAAATTTAACAACTGTACGGATGTATTATATGTTTCTTGGTTTATTTACATACATATTTATGCCAAAAATTATAAAGATATATTTATATCTTTATAATTTTTGGCATAATTGCAGATACAGTAGAACCCCACTTATCTGGATTAACTGAGACAGCTAGCCATCCAGATATGCAGAAAATTCGGATAATTGGATTTTTCTTTGAAAATAGGCTACATTAGCAGTTTGAAGTTCGGCTGTTATTATTTTCCATACGTACCTGCGTCTAAACCTTTCGACACGCCTGATTTGAAGTTCTAAAAGCCATAACACGGTATGCACTTGATCCGATAACAGGTAATTGCAAGGTAAGTTAGCTTTGTAGAACTCTCGACAAATTTGCCCGAGGGGCCAACCCGATCCAGATAATTGGCGATCCCGATAACCAGCGTTTGGTTAAGGGGAGTTCTACTGTACCTATTTTACACATTTTGCTTGAATATGGTCTCTGTTTCGTATACGTACATAGAACGACCTGCCTGTGTTCCGATCTAATGGAGGGGACAGTCCAAAGATTTAATTTTGTCAACTCCACTCTTGACACTCTCATTCCTTTTGCCGGTGTTTTATTTTGTTTCGTGTCGTGTAGTATTGTTAGTTTTAAAACGCTTACTCACATCTGCACCTTGAAAGATTTTTGTTGTAAATCTCATTTCTTTGCCATTCCTTTCAAAAGTCTTGTGTTGTAGCCAGGCACATCTACGGATTTACAGCGACGACACTTTACAGGCCCATACCTCTGGGATAAGTTGTAACCGAATAAATGATTTTAATGTATCTTTTATTATGTGACTGTCTTTTGCAGTTTATTTTAGATTGAATGGATAACTTCTATTTTATGGACGAGAAAGCCTTTGCTGCTAATTTATGTTCTTTTGAATGCCAGGAACTGTTACGAATTATTGCGCCAGTATTCATTAGTATATATATAGTGCAAAACACCTGCCTGGATAGATATCATGTGACAGGAGTTCAACAGTGTTCACCCAAATCTTATTTGTACTATAGAGTATAAATGATAGACAATGTACGTTTATTGTTGCATTGTGGCGCTTTCGTGTAACTGTTTTGCAGTGGAAACAACAGTGCGTTCATATGTGTGTGTGTGTGTGTGTGTGTGTGTGAGAGTGATTGTTGAGTTACATTCTACTGTTAACTGTATAAAAATATTGAATGTTGCACAATCATGCATTTCTAGTAAGTTTCTATCACCAGCAACAATGCGAATTTTACGTACGCGTTTTTAGAAGCGTTCGCAAAATTGCGAAAAGCGACTATTAGCTTCGTCATATCTGTCTGTCTCTCTCTCCTCCTGAATGGAACACCTCGGCTCCCACGAGACGGATTTTCATGAAATTTGATATTTGAGTATTTTTTGAAAATCTATCGACAAAATTCAAGTTTCATTAAAATCTGACAAGAATAACGGGTGCTTTACATGGAGACCAATATGCATTTTTATTATATCTCGCTCAGTTCTTCTTAGAATGAGAGATGTTTTTGACAGATTTGTAGAGAAAATCAAAACACACATTTTATTTTGAATGACTTTATGTTTTAGAAAGACATGCCGTTTTTTAAGTAATGTGAAAGAATACTGTAGAGCCAGACAGGCCACAGGTAACAATATGGCGCATGCGTGTTGCATGCTGGATACCTAAGACTGCAAACATACTCTCAGAATATGCAACACTCAATGCTCTTCCACTGCAGAAATAGTTACACAAACGTGCCTGCATGTTAAGTTGTACGTATATTGCTTGTTTTGTTGTTAAGTGTTTTCGTAAAATTTTACGAAATCAGACAGAATTAATCAATTATGAATAAGAGTGTTAAATACGTGTATTACCACGTAGGAGCGTGTGTATCTAATCTAGCCTTATTATCCGACAAGAAAAGCTTATCTTTTTTAGGCAAAAGTATATTGTCATCTGTGACCTCTCTGGCTGCACCATATTTTGTCACATCTCATATTTAACACGATTTTCGGAAAACAATTATTGATTACAAAATGTGTGTTTTGGGGTTTCTGTACAAAATTACCCGAATCATTTCTGATTCTAAGAAGAATTTAGCCAGCTATTATAACAAATGTAGTTAAGTTTTCACGTAAATTACTCTTTATTCTTGTTAGGTTTTAATGAAAGTTGAATTTCCTCGACAGATTTGCGAACAATTCTAAAATATGAAATTTAAAGAAAATCCTTCCAGTGAGAGCTGAGTTGTCCCATACGGACAGACGGACGGACAGACATGACGATGCTAATGTCGCTTTTCGCAATTTTTCGAACTCGCCTAGAAAGAAGAATACTCACATAAGCTCTCTGATATTACATTTCATAGAAGTGATAACGCTTTGTAAATTATCTTTTGAAATCCAGAAAGAGTAATTAGTTACATGAAAATAGTTTTCCTGAAGTTATCTCCAGTAGAATCGCTAGCATGTTGGATCACCAGATAAGAACTGTTCCATAAAGTAAAAAAAAGGGGGGGGGGATGCGTGATCCCAAACTTTCGACGAAAAAGATTATCTCAGCATATTTTATGTGTGCGTGGACTCAGAACGTTCGAAGGTACAACATGCAAACATACCAGGCGTACATGACATGCTGATATTTTTTGTTGTATGTATTCCCCACCCCACATTTTATTAGGTGCATATGAGTGCAAAATTATTAGCCTGATTTTTTAAATTGTGATCCGTATAATTTTGGGTGTTTGAACTTTGTAGCACGTAGTGCTCCCGAAATGGGTGTTTGTTTATTTTAATGCTTTGCGTGAAAGTAAAGATCCACGCTCACCTGACGATGATATGGCCGTACCGGAAAGTGTAATGAAGTTCATATACAGTGTACAGTGTTGTAAGTAAGATCTGTGTATGGAAAATATGTAGTGTTAAATGGTAGATTAAAACATGACACATAAACGTCTAGTATAACTCACTATCCGAAAACATGTGCAGAGAAAGTTGTATCTCATTCCATACCCAACATAGTATCTACGTACCAAATTTTACGGTTTTTAAGATAACTGAAAAGAATGCAAACTTGAAGTCAAGAGAGTGTAGCAGAGCGAATAGAGCACAAATGTTACGCTGTATTTAACTTTTATGTATTTTGTAATTTGTTTTTTAACTCGGTTGACAGACATAAGAGAGCGCATTCAACATTTTCGTGAACTATGTCGATAAATACGTGGTATATGTGCTTATTTTGTTAGTTTTAATTTTTGTCCCTTTCAAAGTAATTCGCCTCCCGATTTTTTGCAATGAGTCCAGCGTATGTGCCACTTTTTGAAGCACAGATGAAACTGACGTTTTGGAATCGCGAGTAGGAGGGTCAGCGACTCTTTGTGAATGCTATAGATGTTCTGGATACGAAGACCTCGCAAGTGAGATTTCATTTCCGGAAACAAGAACAATTCGCAAGTTGCCAATTCAGGCGAGTGAGGATCTTTGGGGACCAGAGCCATATTTTGGAGACCAAAAATTTCCGCTGCTTCTGCTCGGAGGTGAGCAACTGAAGCACAAACTTCGCGAAGATCCGCCGCATATTTATGTCCTTTATAATTCGTTGGCATGTTCACACGAGAGGCCTAACCTGACAGTCACCTGGGAAAGTGTTACTTCGGCGATCTTCTTTGACGATTTTGCGGACATTCTCTAAGTTTTCGTCTCCGCGATCTGTGGAGAGAAGACGTGAAAGCTATTCTCTGCTGTAGTGTCGCCACTTTTGAATGGAGAAAATCCTTCAAAAGTCTGCGTTCTGCCAATGGCATTATTACTGAAATTGAGTTGAGTATCCCACGCGTTTTCCGATGCAGTTTTCCCCGAGTATCAGACTTTAAAAACTGCGAAACCCAAAATACTGCGGCACGTAGTGGTACACTGCTGCGCAATGCGTGATGCAAGGCTTCCGCTGCCAAGTAGATGGGAACTGCAGTCTTCTGGCTTATTATGCAGCGAGTAATCGTAATTTCTTACCGACGTTTCGGGACAACCTATCGGTCTGAACTTCAGGAGTCAAGAAATTACCACTACTTGCTGCGTAATAACCGAGGAGAGTGCAGTTCTCAAAGCTGTACTACGTCCCACTTTCCCTTCTAGCATTTTTACATGCACTTTTACGTACAATGCATGAGTTTCTCACTTCTGATACTCAGTATAGGCACTTTTTAAAGTATGTATTTTTAGAAAAATAAATAGGTATTATAAATCACCGTGCTGTGTGTGTCTGTCTCCCCGCCATATATAAAAATGAGGCTATTACCATATCAACAAGCACCTGAAATAGTGTTTCTGCGCTACTGCAAAGTCACTCAAAGTGGATATAATTAGTTTGATTTTAGAGGGTCTCATATCAAAGAGACCCTTGTCACCCACACCAGCGTTCATCAGGGAGTGCAGTAAATTAAAAAGTAAAACAAAGAAATATTGTAAATGTACGTATAAGGTAACACTGAGGCGCTTTCCGATCTTTGCAACCTAAACTCTTCTCATGTGGACATAACATTTTATCCACTTAGGTTACACAGTTTTGTTCACATTTTGCGCACATAGTATATAATACTATTACGTACTGTTATTAGGGTATGTTGTTACATTTCTTCGAAACCCCATTACATACCAACGCTGATTTTGTTTTGTTAAGTTTATCCGTCCTATATAAAGTCAAAACTTCAGCCCGATGAAATATTTTGTAATTTTTGACTTATAGACGGTATTTAGTAAAAAAAAAAATTGTATTGTATTCATGGTCTATCTACATGTGAAACTGTATATTTCTAGATATGGGAAACAAATATCTGGTATTGTGATTGCACTTTTTAGTTTTCTCAATTTTGCATCATATGTAATATGGGCGTCCAACTTTTCTATGGAAAAGGGCCACAACCGTTGGTGGGCTGGTTCATTGGCCGTACGTGGAAAAATCACAGGAAGTGGAGTGCCTGACCGCTTAAATTATTTTGTGATTTTTGTAGTATATACATAATTTACAAATGCGGCTGTGGGCCACACACTAAAACCTGGCGGACTGCATGCGTCCCGCGAGTCACGTGTTGAAAACTCGTGTGTAAGTGACAACAAACGTATCGATAACTGTAATGGACCGTGACATCATCACAGTAAATATACGTCATTGACTATGACATCATACCTAAACAAAGTTCAGTCTAAGATCAGTGACGAAGCCATCTTTCGTCACTCGTCACGATGCTGTAAAGAAAATCGACGCCCTCGACTGCCTCCCGTAATAGGGATTGCGAGGGAGACTTTTTTTTCGCTGAAGTCTTCTGCTCTGTCGGGAAATAAGAAACCCAGCCGGCATAGTCTTTCCAGTATCCCAAACTTCCCACAATCTCCTGGACCATACTGTTCCATATTCGAGTCGATGCTGGTATTTCACTGACTGTCATGCTTCGATTCTCTCTGATGAACGCATCGATTTTCTTTTGTTTCTTTCGGTAGAGGCAGTTCGTGGTCGACCACTACCGGGCTGATCGGCGATGTCTGTGTTACCATCTTTACAATACTCTACCCAACGTCTGACAGTACTAGTATCCATGCAGGCATACACTTGTTGAACTCGTGTGTGAATACTCGCTCCCTTCAACAAGACATTCTATCACTACACGTTGCCGAAACGACAGGTCCTCACCAACCATTTTCTCGCCTTGAAATAGCCACAGCCAAGTACGTGGACAGGCGACGTAAATTTCATTCTGATGTGAGACGACAGGTAAATTACAAGTAATGCTTCGCAAACTGTAATTTTGCCTGGCATTAATTCGTAATTTCACGATGCACTTGACTTTGGGTAGGACCTTCGTATGTTCGATCGTCCAAAGCCTGTCTGGTCTGCCGTATTGTTTATCTTGACATCGTCAACGAAGTTATGCTCGGATAAAAAATGTTTGACCTGAAATGTGTGTTATTAATTTTCTCTTAAAGTTTTTTCGGCGAAATATTGTCGTAAATGTACTTAGGACTTTATGTGCAGTGCCTAATATTTTTGTCCAATTTTAACGGAAATTGAATTTTTTCGACATATTTTAGTAAAAGTCTCCAACATAAAATGTAAGGAAAATCTGTCCACTGGGAGCCGAGTTGTTCCTTGCGAACGGACGGACAGACGGACAGAAAATACAGACTTGACTATGCAAATAATCTCTTTTCGTAACTTTACGAACGCGTTTAAAAATGGAAGAAATAATGGAAGGAAGGATGGGTGTAAGTAGAAGAGGAAAGGCGGGAAGAAATAATGAAAACGAGAATGAAAGAACAAAAGAAAGGAAGAAACCCAAAGGAAGTGAAGAATGGATAAGGCAGGAGGGAAGAACAAAGAAAAAGAAAGGAACAAAAAAAAATGAAATACAGGGCGGAAGAGAGGGAGATACAAACGCATACGCGACGTCATTATGCGGCGCTATATGACGATTCTCAGACAACATGAGTGCATGACTCACACGTAAAAGAACGTAAGGGATTCGGTGGCCACCTGCTTGCGTGTTAGGTGTAGCGATCGGCCTGCTGCTGCGACGTTCTTCTGTCATGCGACAACTGAGTAACGAGCACGGGCAGTCCTGACTGTCGGTTAGGAGTGAACTCACAAAAAACTTACGTAGCCAATTTGCTCCACACCATGCAAAATGAACGAGAAATACGACACACAACTCTCTGTTGTAAACGTACCAAAATTTTGTAGCTAATCACATCCGCCCTTCCCACCCCCACCCCTCAAAAAAAAAAAAAGATTCCGTTCTAAACACTTTTGTTCCTAACCACTAGTCTCTGTCGTGATCCGGCAGCTTAGTCGGTGAAGGGCTAGAATCAACACGGAAAAATCTGTGTTTGAGTCCCATTGAAAAATATTTTTGCACTGTATCCAAAGAATTTCTGGGTGTCATCGAGTCTCCTACCGATCTCTTTCCCCCAAGGTGTGGCGGTCGGAACATGAAGATAACCACTCTCTACCATCACGTGACAAATGTTAAAAAGGAATGGACACATACCTCCACTGCCTTACACGTTATTCTTAACGCGGTGCTTAATTACGCACAGAACACATTTGCTGTTACGAAACGTCTGCATTGCACCGTTCAGTAGGTAGGCCTACGTGGTAGCATAAACACACACTCTGGTCGTGGTCATAGATGTTGCAATGACGTCACCACTTTTCGGTACCTTGTATAAAACTTACTCGTAAACTGTTTTTATTTTCGTAAGCTCTGTAAAACCTGGAAAATTAAAACCATGTGTCAAATTATGAAATCTGAGTTAAATTTCTTAAACTTAACCCTTAGGTGACTAATGTCATATATATATATATATATATATATATATATGGAGCACCCATTCTTGATGTTTCTAGATCACACACAACGACGCAGCACAGTC
>Ga0268261_10004903_pt1 | contig 10092 bp, 8 predicted proteins | sample TergutNc150P1_FD_190353 | JGI IMG/M metagenome (GOLD analysis project Ga0268261, IMG submission 190353) | Nasutitermes corniger P1 segment gut microbial community from laboratory colony in Florida, USA - Nc150 P1 (SPAdes) (version 2) | ecosystem: Host-associated > Arthropoda: Insects > Digestive... | reverse complement strand
CCTCTCTCTCTCTCTCTCTCTCTCTCTCTCTCACACACACACACACACACACACACACACACACACACACACACACACACACAGTGCTGAGTGCCAAGAAAATCTCTTGTCCCACTAGGAGGCGTGTGATAGCCCTGTACCAGAACGTCGGACTGTTGCAATTTTGCAAACTAAATTGGTAGAATGTCAGTACATATTAGCGAATAGCAGAAAATTGTGATGCAGTAAATGCAGGAGTGTCAGTTACCTATCTAGGGCTCGAAAACACTTGTAGGATTCATGTACCTCGTGAGCAGTGCAAACAGCAGTGCTGCCAACAAAGTCATATTATCCAAACAGGGCATGATTATAGTACAAAATTAGTAGGAATGTTCCCGTTGAACCCTTTTCAAATATTTGCAATATTTAATCATAGTAGCCTTCGTGGACTCTCGGTTTTGAACCAAAGTTACAAGCTTCATTTTCTATGTATTTCCTATGTCAGGCTCACTCAAAGAAGCCTATGTGGAAGAACCAAGTCGTCCGGGATGTGATGCTGTGTCGTTCGGAGAGCAGTTCCCGATGTTACAATGGATCTTGGTGCGTTCAGGGTTAAGCAGACTACGAAGAATAGCAGTTCTTCTTGGATTGCTTAAAATCTTGAATATAAAGGCACCTTGATCCGAAATGCTGAACTACTCGCCCAATGACACACCGCTATATCCCAGAAGACCTGAATCCCCAGCAACACTGCTGTGAGAATATCAAATCTTGCAAGCCTGTGTGGCAGTACAATCTGGATACAATCCAGGTTATTTAAAGACAATCAGTAGTACTCTACATAAATCCGTTTCTTGACTAAGAACACAGTTTTTACGCCGAATTTTTACATGTTCTCCCACGGAGCAGGACGGCGCATGCGTAAAGCTTGTGACTTAGCCCTTTATTGGCGAGGCATAATCTGAACGTCGGTGGCGTAACTGATGACTTTTCCGTGGGTTTTCCCTGCCTCTCTGGGCAACAAAAAGTACTCTACGTCCAGTTAGGCCACGAGTGTTTTTCCCCCCACATCCATTCCAAATTCATTATTCAGTAACAAGAGGTACTGACGGTGTCATTGAATAACAAATATGTAACACGAAACGCATTTAATATAGTTAAAATTTTAGAAATTTGCAGGAAAACAGCGAAATAAAACCCAGTGTAAAGTCGCTTTCATTTAGGAATTCTGTGACTTAATGCTGTAACAAGCAGCAGATGGTCTACCCCAACAGAAACTCACAATCAAGCCAATTGTGTGGGCATCTCCCTTATCAAACTTTATCTAAATCGAATTAAAATATGTAAAATAGAGCAAAATTTCATTACGCACTCCATTAAAGTATGACTTTCACCCGGCCTATTTTCATGACACACCTGTTAAACGTCATTCCGTGGAGATATTCTACACCTCTTTTCACCCAGATACGACCAAAAATATGGGCAGTAAGAGCAGTAATTCATTTATGTCCTTACAGAACATATGACTGTCACTGAGCCGCTCTTCATGAAACTCAAGCTTGCACGATAACTCTTTGTAAAGAACTCCTTAGAGAATTCATGGATATTCGAGAAACGGTTTTAATCCCTGATGCTAGGTCATGGACGAACGGAAGTGCTCTCAACGCAAGGCGTTCTTTCATTGTAACTTTGAAAAAACGTCTAAAGTGACAAGAATCCTCAGAATTATAGTTCAAACAACAAATATGCTGGCAGTAATAAAGGCAGGAAAGCCGGAATGGTCTCTGTAGGCAAGTTTCATAAGAATTCCTCAACTTGGGGGGCGACAAAGACTTATAAACACGAAGACATGACATAATGCTATTGCAATGTATTTTCCCTTACAGCAAAACTAGGCTTAAATACTGACTGCCACTCACTTGCATCGTTTGGTTCCCATCTTTATTTCTTCCTTTCTCTATTTATTTATTGTACGCTCTCTACTCAGTAACATACAAAACCCCCTTTTTTTAGGATAACTTAAATACCACCCGAAATGTGTTGCATAGACCCAAGAGATTTGAGAACTAGAGTTTTGGTACAGCTGCAATATGTAACATAAAATAACGTGGGGGTTTTCAAAGACTATTCTTTGACACACTCACCGGACGGCAACTCTGCACTCCTCCCGATCCAAAAAAATATTCTCTGCCATACGCGACAATAGATGTATGCCAAATTCCGTCCACTTGCCGACCTGAAACAGGAAACCCATTTGATACGTTTGTACAGCGTCGTAATTGACTGCCATTTCACACGGCAGTCATTTCCCCGGACCACCAGAACACCAGTGTTCCAAGATCTGGACAAAGTTGTTCGCCACTTACGTGTAACTCGAGTAGCGGCAGTCCTCCAATTAATCAAGTTAATAAATGCTATTTTGCACATTTACATTTTGTTGCACTCTCTTATATAGTAGCGTCATTCAACCAAGTTCCTAATACGGTACAAAAGGCTGCGCATTATATTTTCCGTAGGTTACTATTCATAGTTCGAATAACGGCAAACGTCTAAATTTAAATTGTATGTCGTAAACGAAAACGTTTGAGGAACAATGTCCTAGAGCATCAATATTTAATAAGGCGTTTCAGCGTTTAAAACGGCTACTTGAATTTTAACACCATTTCAGGCTACAAATACGCATTACCGCTGGACTAATATATGCGGGCTGTTTCACAAAACAAATCGCCTCTCCATTAATGTGTTTTCTGACAAAATTCATTGCTTACATATTTGAACAAAAAGTGCTTCAACTTACTACATATATAGGAAGTGGCGGTAACGTTAATTTCCCACACCATCTGGCAAGTATGCAAAGGATTTCTGCTGTGACGTATCTATACATGCATCCCACTAAAATAATACGCACTTGAAATATTGCTCTCGCAGATCCGCTTTTGTTTAAATATAATCACAGTGACTCAAACCATATATGTCTTTTTAAAAACAGAAATTTCTAGGTTATCTGAACGGAAATTGAAATACAGTGCACCACACAGTGCCCCACAAAACGTCTGCCAAATTTCAGGTGGACTGTTTCGAGTCAAATTGTTATACCAATCAGAATCGATATAAATCATTACGCAATTAACGTACCTTGTATGTGTCCTTTAGCTTCTTTATATACTATGTCTTCTTTATTTTTCCCATCTTTTGTAAATATACTACCTAGATACAAGTACCAAAATTTAACTACCTGGGTAGTATATTTACAGAACATGGAAAAAATAAAAAAGACATAATACAACGAATTAAAGAAGCTAAAGTTATGTTTAATAATAAAAAGCTACTACTCTTTTCGCATAACCTTAGTCTGGAAATAAAAAAACCTATAAAAAGTTGTATTTGAAATGTTGCTCCTTATGGATCAGAAACATGGACCCTAGGAAAAAATAAAGAAAGGGTCGTAAATGCATTTGAAACATGGTGCTGTAGAAGAATGTTAAAAATAAAATGGACAGATTGAATAACGAGTGGCGGAATTTTTCAAAGGGCGAAAGAAGAAAGACTACTTTTAAAATAAAAAAAAAAGACGCCACTCGTGGATACGGCATACAATTAGGCATAACTATTCTGATGTAGACTCTCATTCCCAATTGTCAGTTTAAAAATATTCTCTCTCCCCACTTTTGCATTAAAATCTCCTAATAGAATGTTCATATTGTACTTAGGAAAATGATTAAAAAAACTTGCTCTAATTCTTCACAAAAACTGTCTTTTGAATCACCACTCTTCTCCTCCCTTGGTGGATGCACATTCAGTACAATGATATAACACCAGCGACCTCTCAGAACTACATATGACAACCTATCACTAACAAACTCTACTCACTTAACTGCCAATACTATTCTGTGGTGTACAAATAAATCCTGTTCCCAATTGATGATTTTCGTTTCCTCTTCCATAGAAAAAATTATAATCCCCTGCTCTTACTGTGCCCTCTTTGTCCCACCTAATCTCCTCGTACACCCACTAAACCCAACTGGTATCTTGCTAATTCCCTGGCTGCTGCTGCTGCTGCCAAATATTCTATTTAATTTAACTTTGAGTTAACCTGCCTTATACAGGTTCCTAACATTCCATGTACCAAATCTAATGTCCCTTATTCGATGCTACCAAAAGAGCAATCCAGGTCCGAGGCAAGTGTTCATGTTTCGTAACAAAGCCAATTTTTATGGCGAGGAGTTGTCAACAACTCGCCCAACCCCCAGGCTGGACTACCCCTTGTCGGCTGTCCGTGACCGCTTATTCAATATATTCGCAGCTACCCTCCATACTGGAGGCCGTTCCTCCATCCGCAACCTGAGGACACGTCATGCCGTGGTGACAAGGACCCACTCATCACGGAGAGAGTTTGGCATACCAACAAAAATTGTGTATCTGTAAATATGAGAGTGAGGAAAACTATGAACAAAGTTCATACTGGTGGGACTCTATCGCGTGGTTTTGATTCCATTTGTGGACTCAGATATGGTGATTCACTTTCTACACTACTATTCTATTTAACTTGGGAGAAAATCATACACAATATAACAGTGAATCCCAGAGGGAGCAAATTGAACAGAACCTGGCAGTATGGGGCCCATGCAAATGATGTAATTATTGGAAGATCAACACTGGTAATCAACGAAGTACTTCAAGAAATGGAAACACTAGCTAATGATATAACACAAAAATTTGCAACCTAAAACCAAGAATATTAATTACTAAGTATCACATTGTAAATACTTGGGTTCTCTGGTTACTTATGACAGTGATTGTGGAACAGATGTCCGAGCAAGAATAACAGCAGAAAATCGCTCTTACCAGGATTGCTAAAAAATTATGGACTCTGAGACATACGAGGGTGCTCTGAAAAATTCTCGGCCTAACAATGAAAAAACGAATTTATAATTTCAAAATTATTTGTATTTTTCAACATAATCTCCCTTAAGACTAATACATTTATTCCAGCGATGCTCCAGCGCCATTATCCCGTCCCTGTAGTGGTTCTTCGTAAGATCTGCAAAATACCCCTCTTCAGCTGCAATCGGCTCTTGATTTGAAGAAAAACACTGACCAGCGAGGAAGAGTTTGAGTTTTTGGAAGAGAGGGAGCCAAATCTGGGGAACAGGGTGGTGTTCCAACAATTCATAGTGCAGATCCCTTAATTTTCCCATTGCCAAAACACTTTTGTGGGCGGGTGCATTGTCCTGATGAAAGATGATATTTTCTTTTGCAAACCGGGTCTTCTCTCACAATTTTTTTCGTCTAGTCTGGTTAAAAGATTGGAATAATATTCCCCGGTTATTGTTTTACCCTTTTCAAGATAATCAATAAACAAAATGCCTTCAGCATCCCAAAACACCGATGCCATGACCTTTCCTGTTGATGGAACCGACCTTGTCTTCTTTGGCGCTGAACAACCGGCTTCTGTCCACTGTTTTGGCGCTGTTTAGATTCTGGTGTGTAATGGTGAATCAAAGTCTCATCCATAGTAATAAATCGACGCACGCATCAGTTTTATTTTTGTTAAAACGCTCCAAGCACTGTTCAGAGATTTTCATAAGAGTGCGTTTTTGATCTGCTGTGACCAAGCGCGGCATCCATCTTGCGCAAAGCTTTTTCATATCCAATTCTTCATGCAAAATATATCCTACACGTTCTTTTGAAATGCCTATAGTCTCAGCAATTTCACGCACTTTCATCCGCCGGTCATGCGACACCATATCGTGCACTTGTTTAATGATTTCTGGTGCTGTTGCACTTTTTGAACGTCCTTCACGTGGATCATCTTCAAGGCTGGTACGGCCACGCTTAAACTCGGCATCCCATTTCTTAATTGTTGAAAACGAAGGAGAAGAGTCCCCATAAACGTTTATAAACTTCGAATGAATTTCATTTGGCGTTAAACCTTCTTTTACAAAGAATTTTATAACCGCACGATACTCAATTTCATAAATTTTAAGGGATACAGACAACACTCCTGCTTCAGACAGCTGTACAAAACAAAGTACTTGATAGAATGACTTGCAATTTCACATGGATGCTTATGACAGATGTACCAACTTAGAAAAAAATCTTGTCATTAGTGTTGACGTCTATGGTCGAGGCCGAGAACTTTTCAGACCACCCAATATCAAAACACGGAACTAAAAATATACATTACAATGTTTAAACCTATAGTGCTATATTCTTGTGAAACGTGGGTAATGTCAGAGCATATGAAATCATCGCTTAAAACATGGCAGCGCAAAATACAGTGGCGTATCATAGAATGAACTTAATTGGTTCTAGAACCTTGTTCGTTATAGCATCTGTTCGTTCTAGCATACATTGAAATATATGTATTTAGGGGTAATCTGTTTCAGGTCCACAGCCTAGAGCAAAGTTACCATTCAACACAAGCATTTAAACAGGGAAAATATAATACAAAATCAAAACTAGAAGTGTAAAAATAATATTAAAAAATTTAACTTTTATACACTGTACATGTAAATTTGAAAAGCATAAACAATCCTTCCTTAGAGAAAACTATGAAAAAACCTTCCCTAATAAAAAGCACAAACAATCTCTCCCTAGTGAAAACTGTAATCGAACTTTCCATAATAAAAGCATAAAAATCTTACACACATGAAAAGCATAAACAATCTTCCCCAGTGTAAATATAAACAAACTTTCCCTAATAAAAATCATAAAAAATCACATAAAGGAGAGGAGTCATTGTTCCTACTCAGCTTGAGTGACTGTCCTGTGTGAGGTTCATCAATTGGAGGGCGTTTGTCCACCTTTTTGAAGAATGAATCCAGGTTTGACTGCTTTATCCTGGATTTTTGAACCCTCCAAACGTGGGCCATCAAGGTGTCATTAAAATGATTAAGGCCCACTTCCACAGCGGTAATATCCGGGTGATAATCTTTCACAAGTCTGGACTGTTTATTCCAGCAACAGAACACCTCTTTAAGGTCCTCAGCTGGAATGCTGTGACTTTTTTCCTTGTCCTTGTCCTCTTCATCCCCAAAAGCTATCCCCTGCTTCAGTCCTTCTGCCTCTTCATTGTGAAGATCTACTAGCTCCTCAAATGACAGCTCCTTCCTGTGGTCTCCCACCAACTCCTCCATGTCCTCCTCATTCATTTCCAGGAACTTCCCAGACACAATTTCCTGCACAACAGGCTCTTCCTCCAACTGTTGAAAGCCTTCGAAGTCCCTTGGAACCACAGCGTCAGGCCACAATGGCCTCCAAGCCAAATTAAAGCGCCTAACAGAAACCTCCTTCCAAGCAACCACAATTAAGAAAACAGCATACGCTATATTGAAGTGACTCTTACAAAAGTCCTTCAGAGTCACATCACTGGAAGAAGTGGCCTCAAAACATTTCCTGAACAGTGCCTTAATGTAGAGTTTTTTAAAATTTGCGATCACCTGCTAATCCATATGCTGGAGAAGAGATGTCGTATTCAGTGGCAAGAAGTGGAGCCTGATGAAACTGAGCTCATCTGTTAATTCTTTCTTCAAATTATCAAGGTGGGCTGGAGCACTGTCCATGGCCAAAAGAACCTTCAATGGAAGATCCTTCTCTCTAAGATAGTCACAGACGATGTGGCCAAACACCTCAGTCACCCAGTCAGAGAAAAAACTACTGGTCACCCAGGTCTTGTGGTTGGAACGCCAAAAAACTGATGTTTTTAAAAGGTCTGGGGTTCTCCGAATGGTACACGATCAGTGGTTTTACTTTGCAGTCCCCCGAAGCATTGGCACGGAAGAGCAACGTAAGCCGGCCAGGCAAGTTGGTCTCCTCCTCCGTGATATAGGTTCCGCGTGGCATTCTCTTCCAGAAAAGGGCAGTTTCGTCGCAGTTAAACACCTGCTGCGAAACAAAGCCTCCCTCGTCAATTATTTTCTTAAGTTTCTCACGATGTTGCTCAACAGCGTCCCTATATCCACTAGCAGCCTCACAACACTGTGTAATCCAGTCCTTTTCCTAAATCAGGTAAACCACCCCTTGGTGCCAAAAAACTCCTTCAGAGGACCAGTACTTGTACAAGAAGCCTTAGCACCAAGTTCCTCAAACAATTGTTTGGCCTTTTCACAAACAATCGCCTCGCTGACACAATAACCTGACATTAGTTTCCATCTCTTCCGTGATATTACAACGTAAACTGCTTAACCTACAGACTCCCTTCGCGACCTGTGTACTTTTTATTTCTTCCTTGATTTTTAAAATCGCTGATTTCGCCATATCATATTCAGCACTTAGATCTCCTACACTTTTTCCACTTTCTCGTTTGGAAATTATTTCTTTCTTAATGTCTAAGTTAATTATCTTTCTCGCTCTATTTGCCGACCCATGGCTAAAATTATACAGCAGAATAATTTAAAAAATATATTTTCTTTGCTAAAGGCGCAAATAAGCGGATAACTGAACTAAACTGATAAACGAACCTTACAAACGATAACAAAGATGATGACTGACGCTCTAATCAAAGCGGGAAGGCCCGACACGTCATGGGCACGCGCGTGCTAAGTCAGCCGATAGTATTCCTCCCTGTTCGTTGTAGCATCCTGATTGCTAAAAACTGTTCGTTGTAGCATACCCCACTGTACTACGAAAGACATTTGGCCCAATAAAATATCACAATGGCTGGAGAATCCGAACTAATGATGAACTGCAGACTACGTGTATAAAACCACAAATTGTAACAACAATAACAGTAAGAAGACTAGAATAGGCTGGTCATCTGGTAAGAATATCTGATAACAGGACCGTAAAGACAGTATATCTGAGAAAACAAGATGGAAGAAAAAAAGCAGGTAGACGAAAATTAAGGTGGTTGGACTATATTCAGAATTATCTGAAATCAAGAGACGAAGGATGAAAGCAGAAGACAGATTTATATGGGCTATCATTCTGAAGGAGGCAATGATTACACTGTAAGGACCGTATGCCAACGAAGAAGAAGAAGAAGAAGAAGAAGAAGAAGAAGAAGAAGAAGAAGAAGAAGAAGAAGAAGAAGAAGAATGAGGTCTTTATATGGAGCGCCTGTTACTTTCGCTTGATTTTAACTGCATATTAATTTTCCGAACAGATTTTAGTATAAATCCCCAACAGGAAATTTCACAGAAATCCGTGAAAGTGGGAGGCGAGTTGTTCCATGCAGGGAGACGAACGGACGGAAACAAAGAGACATGACGAGGTCCATAATCGCTTTTCGCAGGAGATTGCAAACGCGCCTTAAAAGTGGTCCGCTTTGTTCGTCGTATATTTTACTACCGTTAAACAACAACTAAAATTTTTCGTTTTCCTTTCAGTTTTGCCACCAAATAGTTTGTGTTTATCAATACTTGGCATATATCTGGACATACCCCCCCTCCCCCGGGATTTAAGATTTTTCGCACGTACACTCTGTTCAACAAAAATCAAGCGGCCTGATATTTCGTACGTCCCGCTCAGGCACTCACGTGACGTACAGTTGCCATCATAATTCGAGTCGATTTAGTTTCCTCGTATTTGTGAATTCGTGGCGTTTCTCCGTCTTCCATTCATTACAATCAATCACGCCGCGTATATATTAACCAAAGACACCAATACATTCGCTTAATTTGAAGTTAAAATATGAATTAAAGGTCATTAACTTTCCGAGGCGTGTGGCTTGCTAACTTTCTTACCACGATGTATGTTGCGAAAGGGTGGTTGTTTGCCGCAGCCGGAGGTAGCCGAGCGCGTTAATGCGAGATGGCAATACTCTTCGGAAACAAACTATATTGGTTCGCGTCCCAGTGTCAGCATGTAATTTTTTCTTTTTGAATATGTTTTATAATCACAAACACTCAATTAAATAATGCAGTAACACTTCGATTACTTAATTAATTATTTAATTGTATGTTTCAAAAGTTATCTTTGCTCCATTGGCAGGGTTAGAAATGCAAGTGACGCAGATATTTCTGTTATTTTCCGTAATTCTTTTTCTTTGTTTACCGACATTCTGATTTAGAGGTTTCGTGTTTGAATGGGACTAAAACTAGGCATGGTGAATCTCGTTGTTGCTTGCGGGCCGTAGCGGGTCACGAGATCTGACATTGGGCTGGACGATTT
>Ga0268261_10004902_pt1 | contig 10095 bp, 7 predicted proteins | sample TergutNc150P1_FD_190353 | JGI IMG/M metagenome (GOLD analysis project Ga0268261, IMG submission 190353) | Nasutitermes corniger P1 segment gut microbial community from laboratory colony in Florida, USA - Nc150 P1 (SPAdes) (version 2) | ecosystem: Host-associated > Arthropoda: Insects > Digestive... | reverse complement strand
ATATGATATGATATGATATGATATGATATGATATGATATGATATGATATGATATGATATGATATGATATGATATGATATGATATGATATGATATGATATGATATGATATGATATGATATGATATATGGTATGATATATGATATGATATGATATATGATATGATATGATATGATATGATATGATATGATATGATATGATATGATATGATATGATATGATATATTATGATATGATATGATATGATATGATATGATATGATATGATATGATATGATATGATATGATATGATAAGTTATATATGTTATATGATATGATATGATATGTTATGATATGATATTATATATGTAACTGCAATTGGGTAGCCACCCGGTGGCAGTTGCTTAGTACACATATACACACAAACAATGCAGGAAACGTAAAAAAACAAACAATACAAAGAACACAAAAATACATAGAACATAAAAATTACATAGAGCAACACAACAACTAGGAAGAATGCGGGCCGTGCCCCTTCTTTGCAGGTATTACCCTGTCATTTGCTTTACAACTAAGGAAAAATCACGGGAAATCCTCAGTCAGGGTAGTCATACATGAACATTCGATTCGAAAGAAATAAGGTTTTATTTCTATGCTTGCTGTCCACCTGATTTAGAGCGACTCCAAATCGGCGATTTTCCACTAAATTTCCTATTTACCTTATTGACAATTTCTGGGTTGGACAAAAATGGACATAATTTACACTTTATTAGGCTCGTCAAATTGCTAAATTGGCCAGTATCCCCGTCATGCATGTTCGTCCATCTGTACGCATGCACGGAATTTCATGACATTTGATACTTGAATATTTATCGAACATCTGTCAGGAAAATTCAAGTTTCGTTTAAATCTGACAATAATAACGGCTCTTTGACAGGAAGACTTGCGCATATTTTTTTATTACTTCTAGCTCCTTTCTTATAATAAAAATGTTTCAGAGAATTAAGTTAAAGAAAATGAAACAAACAATTTGTTACATAAAAGATTATTTCTGAAAATTGTGACTGATAATAGATAATATGGAAAAATATTCTAGCCCACTGTAAGGTATGACCTTGAACTGAAGAACCTGCTGATCAAAGATCAGAGATCACCTATCTTCCCAAGGGGACCGCACTGAATATTTCAATAAGATGTCTCTCGATAAAATGTAAGTCAACAGCCATGCACTGATAATACTTTACCAACTGTACAGCCGCACCTGTTAGATACCTGGCAAGCATTATCACAATTTATACAAACAGTTACATGTTGAGGTGTATGGCAGACTTGAGAATTATATACCTGTATTTGACTGGCCCACTTGATAATGTTGGGCGGCACTACATGATAATTCCACTAATATTTATTAAAGGATTACTTGACCAACCCATTCGGTATCTCGAATTTGATAGACATCATAATCGGAGTGTTCCTGTCATTCGAATTGATAGTTGTTAATATCGTAATTGTTAATATCGTAATGGTTAATATCGTAATTAACGCTGTCAATCAAAAATACCCCGATAGAAATTTGTGGAACGATTTAGAGATTCATAAATCTGGTTTTATCTTGTATAATTTTCTTAAAAGCAAATCCGTATTTTCTTGTACAGAGGATAAAGGATATCCTGGAACTTGTACATAATCTGTACACAGCTATATATAAAAACGTGGGGGACCCAAAGGAACAAGTCTAGTCTCAATGCCGCCGAACGCGGAGGAGTGGGAGAAGGACAACAGCAGTGCTTGTTCCCTAGACCCTCAACTGTCAGTAGCGAGACGGACGTCTTCGTGTAACAACTCAATGGGCCGCACGGTCAGTTTTCGTGAAGGTAGTTTTTGTGACCCTGTCGAAATCGTGATGTGTGATTTAAAGGAACAAAGAACTTGTTTGAAAATTTGCATCTTTCTTGGGAAAACACAAACGGAATCATTAGAAATGCTTCAGGAGGCTTTCAAGGAACAAGCTCTGAGTCGTGCACGAGTGTTTGAATGTTTTTCTCTCTTTAAATTGGGGATTTGGGCATCGAGGATCAACCCACTTCTGGACGCCCTTCAAGCAGCCGGAACGACGAAAACATCGCAAATATCCGCGAAAAATTCAACGAAGACCGTCGTTACACCATTGACCAGTTATCGGAAGTTACAGGAGTGAGTTGGAGCTGCAGCTCAGTTCAGCGCATTCTGACTCAAGACCTAGGCATGAGACGTGTTGCAGCAAAATTCGTCCCTCGCCTGCTCACAGAGGACCAACGGAAATCCCGACTTGCTGTGACCCAGGACATGGAGATGACCCAAAATTCTTGTCCAGGGTCATAACTGGTGACGAAAGTTGGTGTTATGGTTATGACCCTGAAAGCAAGCAGGCATCAAGCCAGTGGAAGACTCCTGCTTCACCCCGGCCCAAAAAAATCAGATATGTGAGATCAAATGTAAAAAAATTGCTGATACGTTTCTTCGACATTCAAGGAATGGTGCACAGGTAATTCGTTCCCAGGAGTCAGACGGTCAACCAGGAGTTTTACCTGGGGGTTTTGAAACGACTGAGGGAGAGGGTGCAGAGGACAAGGCCGGAATTGTGGCGATCGAGCGAATGGCTCATTCACCAAGACAACACTCCCGCACAAACTGCGTTGCGAATTCGTCAATTTTTGACCTCACAGGGCATGACACTTGTGCCCCATCCCTCCTACTCACCTGACCTGGCTCCTGCCGACGTTTATTTTTTCCCGAATGAAAAGTGACTTGAAAGGGCGGCGATTTGACACTTTGGAAGACGTTATCGCAGCTTCGACAAAAGCGCTGAACAGCATCCAAGTTGAGGAGTTCCAGAGATGTTTCGAACAGTGGAAACAGAGATTGGATAAGTGCATTTCATCCAATGGAGAGTACTGTGAAAGCGACTAATGACTTTTTTGTAATTCTTTATATAAATCAATCGCTCATGACAAAATCTCATTTTCTTGTGTCCCCCTACGTATATATATATATATATATATATATATATATATATATATATATATATATATATATATATATATTTATATTTATATGTATAAAACATAAGCCTGTCACACCCAGCACTCTTGTTCTGCAAACAAATACACACATACACACACACTTGACTACAGCTGCACTACCGTTGGTTGAAGACCTCTGGAAGTCCTATTCGTAGTGGCTGTTGGACCTGTTGTTGCTTTCTGTTGAATTTCACGTATCGGAGAGAAATGATGAATTGAGTCAGTTCTTGAGTCTCGGTAACAGACAGCAGTCACGCGCAGTTGGTTTAGGCTACAGATTGTTTCATGCCCATAAACTGTTGCACTGGAAGGGAAATCTGACAAGCCGTATGTATATGGAGCGTTATCAGAATGTTGCACAGTATTTTGAGGATTATCCGCCGAACGACATTCCTACAAACCTGCAGAAATACAAAATAAATACTGTCTGTGTTATAGGCACAGACAGCACCAGATTGCCCAAAAGCACGGTCATTTCGACTTCTGCTTTGCATAATACAAATCTATTGGTGGCAGGTATTTGGAGATAACGACCGGTCCAGACAGTGCCTGATCGGACACACCGCAGGTAGAACCTGATTGTAAGGGAAATAGAGTTTAGGTCAGATTATCCACCTGTGGAGGAACTACATATGGTCACCATATAAACTGTGGTGTAAGAGCGGTACTGCACAGAGAGCACAGTGTTTGATACAGCAAAGAGTTGTGACTGAGTCAACCGCACAGTACAGCTTATAAGGTAGAGCGAACTTAATAAGAACTTGGGTTAAGGATTGTACTGAATGTGTGCGTTGAGATAATTTTATGGGACAAGCCGATTGTTAAAATAAAGGGCAAAATTAGGCTGTGAAAGTTTAAATGTATCACAGCACGTTGTTCATACCAAGTGTTATCATATACTGCACTAACTTATTAACAATAACAAGCTAACAAGATTTTGTTTGATATAAGTCTTTAATTCTAATGATGCATGATGTCCTTAATAGAAAGCCACAACTGACAACAATTGCAGGCTATTGATGGTATTGTTGCATGACGTATGATAAAAAAATTACAACTAAACTTAAGGGCCGGGATAACGAATTTGCTATAGAGACTCGCTACGGGCTGGACGGTCTGGGCATCGAATCCAGGTGGGGGCGAGATTTTCCGCACCTGTCTAGAACGGCTCTGGGGCCCGCCCATCCTGCTATACAATAGGTACTGTGTCTTTCCCGGCGAAAAGCGGCGGGGGCGTGGCGTTGACCACGAAACTCATCTGGCGCCAATGTTGAAGAAAAAGTACAACTATACATCTTCTCCCCCTCTGGGCCTTCCTGGCCAACTGTGGGGTGAATTTTAACTTTAAGTTTACCTTTACACCCAAATCAAGCCATTCATTAGGAAGAAGCAGCTGAGCCGTCTACCCAAGCATTAAAAAGAGTAAATTCTAAGACACAAGAAATTATGAGCCATGGTAGCTCAGTCAGTATAGTGACTAGCCTGCGGTTAGAAAGTTGTTTCCTTCGCGGCAGAGGTACGAGATTTTGCCTGCGTCCGGACCGGCTCTGGAATAAGCGGAGCCTTCTATTCAACTGGTAAAGAGGACTTTTCGCCGCGGCTAAAGCGGCCGGGGCTTGAGACTAATAATTAACCTCAATTTAGTGCCACAGTTAAGAATGAGAGAGGCAATACCTCTACCCTCCATGCGCTCCAGTAGTGTGTCAGTTAATTAAACACTGCGACAACTTTTTCAAGGAAGAATTTCATCCACATTCAGACAGTCAATAGCCTTGCTGATACGAAGTATGATACAGCAGCAGTAACCGTCAAGGCATCTCACTGTTATTACATTATTACACTTCGTGAAACTAGTAAGGCGGATTAAAACGACTTAATTGACATCTGTTTGTAGATATTTGTTTGGCACGATCTGAATTAAGAATACGATTTAGAGTTACTGGCTTGCAGCTTGGTGTAGAATAATTCAGTAGGGCAGCACACAAGGAAGACAGGTAATTGACCCTGGGTAGAAGATATCAAATTAAGGTCCTTGCTGGGGACGACAATATATAGGGCAACAGAACCTAGAAAATCTGCAGATTCCTCACATCGAAATGCACACAAATCGGACAAAATATTCTGCATGTACGAATCCAAATTCTGTTAATTATTAGGTCCAGTACGAGTTTTAGTAGCGATTTAACTCTCACAAACACGACATCTGAACACAGCACGTTTATTTGCTTGCTTCAAACACAACATGTTTCCGTGATTACATTCGACCATCTTCAGGTAGAAGACAATTAAAAAATGGAAATTTGTGGTGTGCCCCTTCAAACTTCAAATAGTATGTCTTCCAATTAATTGAATTTCATATATCTTACGTAAGAGTGAAGTAAATCTTCGTCTGCCTGTATTCTGTGTTGTGTAGAGATTGAACCATACTTGATTAATTAAAAATTATTTCAATGCACTTTACATTACTTCAATACATATTATTGAATTCACAACATTTTAAATACGCAATGCCAGATCTCACAATTAAAATAATATTGCCAACTGTATATACCATTTTCTTATGTGAATAATATTTCAACTTTAAGATGGCTCGAATAGAGCAGGGATATGTAGCCAGAATTATTAATGTAAAATAAAATTATAATCCTAATAATAACTATTAATTCAGTTGTGTTAAACTATATATCTTCCAATTTATATACCTATATTACGGTCTCCATATAAGTGGTCAATATATTTCTTTGTAAGGATCGCCTGAAACACAAAAGATATATTGGGAGTTAGGACGATATATGGTGTGTAGAGATGAACACAGAAAATTTTAAGTATACCGGTATGGTACGTTTTGTTACCAGAATGCAAGGCAAAATCGTAATGCGAAGAGAGCTAACTAGTCTCTCCGATATATGGTACGGATAAATCATTGTGGAAGATAGTTAAAGGACAAAAATTGTAAGCAGAAAACTTCGGTGAGTGTCGCTTATCAGTAGGTTATAAATCTTTTGACTGCATTTCGCTATCAAAGGAAGTAAACACTGAGACAAAGAAAAGTATAATTTCGCTTCTTGCTTATTTTATATCAATAAAGAATCTATTTCTCAATGTAGGAAATGCAATGTATTTCATTAAACATTTCTACATTGAGAATTAAGATCTTTGTCTTAAGTACACCTTTTTAACCAAAGCTTCTTATAGATGGATTACCATCTTTATATTTTAACATAGACTATGTATAATATATACAAAATGTTTTACCTTATTGCAGTATGTAAACCAGAGGCTGCAAATACAATTAGAGCTCCTGATGATGAGTGGTATGCCTCTCGAAGCATGCTGAGCCTTCAATGAACGGTGGATTAATAAATTCTATTACAAGGTTGCATCTTTTTAGTTATTTCTACTGAGTCATGCTACGATGCACGGATCCATGAATATTAAATTGAATGTAATCTTTAAATTACACTCAAGCCCTCTCATTTCCGTTATATATGTTTATATGAACAGTTTTCTTCATTTTCATGTGAAGGACTCACTATTGACTTTTGTCCAAATGTTTTTGGACCACCCTGTATATTAAGAACTCTTGAAAACGAGGTGATTAGAACTGTATTTCGATCAAAGTGGGCGGAGCAAATGTGCATGACTATCACACATGCCAGGTATTCCCATTCAGATGCTACTGATTGCGGCACGCACTGCAAATTATGAAATATGCCCAAAAAAGAGACCACACGACTGAAACAACAGCATTGTCGAGCAGCTGGCAGAAGACGCAGATTGGAATTTGAGTTTCGGTAAGTAAAGTTTATGTTACCTTCTTTCTGTGGTGCTGCAGACAAACTGAGTGTTGAGTAACTGTTTGTTGAGGTTCCTAGATCACTCACACAAGCAGACACGCACGACCACAAGGCAGGACTCCCCCGAAAGAGTGACCAGCTCGCCGCATAGGTCGCTACCAATACACAACGCACACAAAGCAAAGAAAGTAAATTCCATGCGTATATCTGAATTCAATCCCTCGATCCAAAGCAAGAAACGAGGCAGGCTTACACATTAAATACGTTAGACCAAGTACAGAAGAAAGGTGCTGAATTAAAAAATCTTAAAAAGGGTTCTAACTGGGAAAACGTGACTCGGCTTGGGACGATAAAACGCTTACGCGCCCTTTTTTCAGTATACATTGGAGAAAGTGCTTGGATAGGTATACGCGACTGGTTGCGAACGCCTTACTGTTTGAGTAGGGTATATCATGCTCGGGGAAAATAGAAACAGGAAACGAAGAACAGTTATCGGGAGTTATTCTTTGGTAAATAGGACAATTAGGAACTGGAATCAATTAACGGCTGAAGCGTTAGGGCTTTCCGTTTTAAAAATAAGAATTTTAGAAAGAGAGTTTGGAAAGCAGTTATAAACCGGCTGAAATAAAAGAAATAGAAGTGTGAAGAAAATCATCTAAATGTGCAGGGAAATGATGTGAAGTGAAGTGTAGTGATGGGAGGTGAACTAATTTATTGCTATACCTTACAGTCACAACACAACACAACACAACACAACACAACACAACAAAACACAACAGTGTGCTGTTAAAGCACTAACAAACAGCTGTCAGAGCGGTGTTCAGTGCGACCGACCGCAGGGTGAACCGGAGATCTGTCATACCGACTGTCTGCTCTGCTGCAACATTTATGAATCGACCTGCAGTACAGTCCTGTAGTCATCCACATGACATATGCAACAAAAGATAAATGTTCAACCCATAAACTGACAGTACCTTGCTACAAGGCCAACTGTCGGTGAAGTGGTATATATCACTCCGGTGTTGTAATTTACTGTAAATATTTTCTATCATCTAAAGCTAAATGTCCCACAAACAGTCCTGCAATAAACAGTCACTCACAATCAGTGCAGTTAAGGCGATTATTAAAAGCATAAATAAATACAAATTTTCTCTTTTTTTGTAATTTTGTACCCTTTCTTAATATTGTGCACAAATAAATCAAGAAAGACAAGCTGTATGGAATATCTAGCATTGTGAGGAAAATATCTTTATAAATGACATCCTGTTTTAATATATGGACATCAAAATGGAATTATAGGGTGGACAAACTCAACTTCATTTATATTAGTTTATTTATTACCGCATGTTTTAACTTACGTGAAAAGCAATTATTGGTCAATTTAAAAAAATGTAAAGAAACATAACATAAATAAAATCCATTAGAATAATAATTTTTTAAGGTAGATAATATCTCTGTTTTAGAAAATTTCAGTTGTATAAACCAAACTAAATAAAAGTCTGTATTGTAAATTAAGGAAGTCCGTTCTTAACCCTGCAGTTTAAGGTAGCCTCTTTATTGTATGAAGGTCTGATCGATATTTTTTCTTTCCTTATGAATATATGTTTGAACTGTCATTTTATTTTAGAGTTTACTTGGAATTTAGCCTTAGGCCACAGCAGTTACTGGCTATGCGATACATGGGCACGAAGAATATGCAGTTCAGGGAAACCCAGATGTGACATAAGTAGAGCCTTACTGGAAGTCGCTGTGGGGAGGAAATGCAGAGCATATTGAAGCAGCATAATGGATAAGAAGAGAGAAGGAAAATCAGTATTATGGTTTGGATGCCTGTACAGATTATGGAAATGCTTTATTTTTGTCATAAACTTACCATTTGAAATCTCTTGGAAGTGATCGAATATAAAAGTATTGGCTTAAAGCGTTCCCAGCTGACCAAACGCATATAAGAAAAAAATGAACGTGTTAATGGAGAAACATGCGAATGTATCGACAGGCTAACCGACTGAATAACTTATTTTGCTACCAAAATCAGGAGACAGCAAGTAAGTCAGGATCTAGCAACACATCATGTGCTTGACAATCAGGTACAGGAGCATATTAAGTTGAATAGCTACAAGAATCTCCACAGCACTGGAATAGCAGAATTTTCTACCAGCAGAGCAATAAGTATGTCACCTTGGATGTCAATGTTGCAAGGATCAATTAATGACATCAAAAGCAATATATAAGGACTGAAAAATTAGGAACATGAATTTAAGTATAGCCTGTGTTCATTACCAGAAAGCATTTGGCAGCGTTCCGTATAGCTCAATATAAAGTCAATACAATTGGTAGGAGTGAACAATAAATATGTTGGATTTTGTAAATTATCAATAGGGAATTGAACACAAGACTTCGTTTAAAACAAAGAAGAAAGCAATGCAGTCGCAACCCATCCAAATAAGATGAGAAATATTCCAGGGGGATTCTCTGTCGCCATTACTCTTCTGTAGAAACCTTGGTGCACTAAAACACGAGCTGAACAGAGCTTATTGTGTGAATCAAGTAGATAAAACTGAGAGGAAAATAAATCACATTTATATGAATGAGTTGAAAATGCTGGTTAGATATGAAGACGAACTGGAGAATGTAATAAAAAATGTGAAATCAATTGGAAAAGTATTTAATATGAATCATGTAGGAACAAATTAACAAAAATTTTATTTCAATGTAGCATATTCAACAACTGTGTATCAACTGTTGATTTTATGCAGTAGTGAGATACAAATTGGTATATTTAGACACTACCAATAAGTGGCCTCAGTTATGAAGTAAATTTAGTGGCAGAGAGAGATAGAATTCAGTTCAAAATAACGCTTATTTCATTATGTTAACAATGTATTTGCTGCTGACTGGAGCCCAGTTAGCTCAGTCAATATAGTGACAAGGCAACAGGCAGGAAAACAGAGGGAACTAAGATGGATAACTTGCAATATCAAGAGAAATGTGTCTTGTCGTAAGCTTGCAAATTGGAAGAGGAGCCGACAGAGCCTTCATTCCAATAAGACCGGCAGATAAATGGACAGGGGTGTGAAGCTCACCACCATCAAATTTATTGCCAACCGGAGGGTGGGACAGTTGTACAGACTTTCCTGACCGTGCCTATTTGTATATAGTAAAATACGTACTTTGACCTGCTGCTAGTAAGGGAGATGTCAGATACAGCAGTAAATTAAAATAGCAGCATTTTGTGTGAGTCATGATTGACTTTCAAATAAC
>Ga0268261_10004901_pt1 | contig 10096 bp, 10 predicted proteins | sample TergutNc150P1_FD_190353 | JGI IMG/M metagenome (GOLD analysis project Ga0268261, IMG submission 190353) | Nasutitermes corniger P1 segment gut microbial community from laboratory colony in Florida, USA - Nc150 P1 (SPAdes) (version 2) | ecosystem: Host-associated > Arthropoda: Insects >... | reverse complement strand
TTTTCAGTCTGTTGTTTTCATTGTCCATTTGTTCTTTTAGTCTCATTCCCTCCTCTAGCTTTTCCTTCATTTTAACAAAGAGATTTCTTAATGTACTTACATGTTCGTAGTTAGTCTTCTTTAGTTCTTTTTCATATTTCCACTTTTATCCGTCGTTTTCACTATTTCATTGAGCGCTTCCTCTACGCTGCGTGTCACCTCTCCGTCGGCAATCTTGCCGTCCATTTATGTATGTGTGTGTATGCATGAGTGTATGTATGTATGTGTATGTATGTATGGATGTGTGTATGTATGTGTGTATTTATGTATGCGAGTATGTATGTATGTATGCACGCATGTATGTATGTAAGTGTTTATGTATACATGGATGTATCTATGTATGTGTGTATGTATGTGTTTATGTATGTACATATATATGTATTTGTGCATGTATGTACATATGTATGTATATATGTATGCGTGCATGTATGTACATATGTACGTATTTTTTTATTTTAAACATGCTCCATTACACATGTAATACTAGATGCTGTCCTTTCATTATACTTTATTTATTTTGATATCAGAACTGAAGTACTTCCATTGTTATCTGTATTCGTTTATCTATCCTATTTATCTCTCTTATGTACGGAATCAATTTCGATAGATTCACTACACTCACAAAGCACTGTCCTATTAATCTCTCTTGTATACAGTATCAATTTCGATAGATTCACTACACTCACAAAGCACTGTCCTATTTATCTCTCTTATTACAGTATCAACTCCGATAGGTTCACTAAACTCACAAAGCACTGTCCTATTTATCTCTCTTATGTACAGTATCAACTTCGAAAGATTCACTAAACTTACAACACACTGTCCTATTTATCTCTCTTTTGTACAGCATCAATTTCGATAGATACACTAAACTCACAAAGCACGGTCCTATTTATTTCTCTTTTGTACAGTATCAACTTCGATAGATTCACTAAACTTACAACACACTGTCCTATTTATCACTCTTTTGTACAGTACATCTTCGATAGATACACTATACTTACAACACACTGTCCTATTTGTCTCTTTTTGTACAGTATCAACTTCAATACAATCACTAAAATTAAAATACAATGAACTCTTTATCTCTCTTTTGTACAGTATCAAATTCGATAGAATCACTGAACTCACAAAGAACTGTCATACTTATCACTCTTTTGTACAGTACATCGTCAATAGATTCACTACACTCAAAAGCATTGTCATATTTACCTCTCTTATGCACAGTATCAACTTCAATAGATTCACTAAACTTAAATACAGTGTCCTATTTATCACTCTTTGGTACAGTATCAACTTCCATAGATTCACTACACTCACAAAGCACTGTCCTATTTATCTCTCTTATGTACAGTATCAACTTTGATAGATTCACTAAACTCACAAAGCACTGTACTATTTATCACTCTTTTGTACACTATTAACTTCGATAGATTCAGTACACTCACAAAGCATTGTCCTATTTATCTCTCTTATGTACAGTATCAACTTCGATAGATTCACTACACTCACAAAGCACTGTCCTAATTATCTATCTTTTGTACAGTATCAACTTCGATAGAATCACTACACTCACAAAGCACTGTCCTATTTATCTCTTTTCTACAGTATAAACTTTGATAGATTCACTACACTCACAAAGCACTGTCCTATTTATCTCTTTTGTGCAGTATCAACTTTGATAGATTCACTACCCTCACAAAGCACTGTACTATTTATCTCTCTTATGTACAGTATCAACATCGATAGATTCACTAATTTCACAACGCACTGCCCTATTTATCATTCTTTTGTACAGTATCAAGTTCGAAAGATTCACTACACTCACAAAGTGCTGTCATATTTATCTCTCTTATGTACAGTATCAACTTTGCTAGATTAACTAAACTGACAAAGCACTCTCCTATTTATCACTCTTTTGTACATTATCAACTTCGATAGAGTCACTAAACTCACAAAGCACTGTCCTATTTATCACTCTTTTGTACAGTGTCAACTTCAATAGATTCACTACACTCACAAAGCACTGTCTTATTTTTAACTTTTGTAGATTATCAAGTTCAAAAAGCACTGTTCAGAAAGCACTGTCCTATTTATCACTCCTTTGTACAGTATCAAATTTAATAGATTCACTACTCACAAAGAACTGACCTATTTATCAATATTTTGTACAGAATCAACTTTGATAGATTCACTACACTCACAAAGCACTGTCCTATTTACCTCTCTTATGTACAGTATCAACTTCGATAGATTCACTACACTCACAAAGCACTGTCCTATTTATCACTCTTTTGTACAGTATCAACTTCGATAGATTCACTACACTCACAAAGCACTGTCCTATTTCTGTCTCGTATGTACAGTATCAACATCGATTCACTACGCTCACAAAGCACTGTCCCATTTATATCTCTTATGTACAGCCTCAAATTCCATAGATTCACTACACTCACAAAGCACTGCCCTATTTATCTCTCATTTGTACAGTAACAACTATGATAGATTCACTAAACCTACAACAACAGTCCTGCTTATCACTCTTTGTACAGTATCAACTTCAATAGATTCACTACACTCACAGAGCACTGACCTGTTTATCACTCTTTTGTACAGTATCAACTTCGATAGATTCACTAAACTTATAACACACTGTCCTATTTATTACACATTCGTACAGTATTAACTTCGATAGATTCACTAAAATCACAAAGCACTGTCCTATATATCACTCTTTGGTACAGCATTAACTTTGACAGATACAGTAAACTTACAACAAACAGCCCCATTTATCACTCTCTTGTACAGTATTAACTTTGATAGTTTCAGCAAACTAAAAACACACTGTCCTATTTATCACTCTTTTGTACAGTATTAACTTTGATAGATTCACTTAACTTACAACACACTGTCCTATTTATCTCTCTTATGTACAGTATCAACTTCGATAGATTCAATAAACTCAAAAAGCACTGTCCTATTCATCACCCTTTTGTACAGTATTATCTTTGATAGTTTCAGTAAACTTAAAACACACTACCCTATTTATAACTCTTTTGTACAGTCTCAACTTCAATAGATTCACTACACTCACAAAGCACTGTCCTATTTATCTTTCTTTGGTACAGTATCAACTTTGATTCACTAAACTTAAAACACACTGTACGATTTATCACTCTTTTGTACAGAATAAACTTCAATAGATTCACTAAACTTACAACACACAGACCTATTTATCACTCTTTTGTACAGTATGAACTTCGTTAGATTCACTACACTCACAAAGCACTGTCCCATTTATCACTCTTTTGTACAGTATCAACTTTGATAGATTCACTACACTCAAACAGCACTGTCTTATTTATCTCTCTTATGTACCGTATCAACTTCGATAGATTCACAAAACTTACAACACACTGTCCTATTTATCAATCTTTTGTACAGTATCAACTTCGATAGATTCACTACACTCACAAAGCAATGTCTTACTTATCTCTTTTTGTTCAGTATCAACTTTGATAAATTCATTACACCCACAAAGCAATCCTATTTATCACTCTTTTGTACAGTATCAACTTTGATAGATTCACTAAACTCACAAAGCACTGTCCTATTTATCACTCTTTTGTACAGTATCAACATAGATAGGTTCAGTAAACATAAAACACACAGTCCTATTTATCACTCTTTTGTACAGTATCAACTTCAATAGATTCACTACACTCACAAAGCACACCATATTTATCTCTCTTTTGTACAGTATCAACTTTGATAGATTCACTAAAATTAAAAAACACTCTCCTATATATCATTTTTTGTACAGTATCAACTTCGATAGATTCACTAAACTTACAACACACAGTCCTAATTTTCACTCTTTTGTAAAGTATCAACTTCGACAGATTCACTAAACTCACAAAGCACTGTCCTACTTATTTCTCTTTTGTACAGTATCAACTTTGATAGATTCACAAAACTTACAACACACTGTCCTATTTATCACTCATTTGTACAGTATAATCTTTGATAGATTCCGCAAACCTACAACACACTGTCCTATTTATCACTCGTTTGTACAGTATCAACATAGATTCAGTAAATTTAACACACTGTCCTATTCATCACTCTTTTGTACAGTATCAACATAGATTCAGTAAACTAAACACACTGTCCTATTTATCACTCTTTTGTACAGTATCAACATAGATTCAGTAAACTTAACACACTGTCCTATTTATCACACTTTTGTACAGTATCAACATAGATAGATTCAGTAAACTTACAACACACTGCCCTATTAATCACTCTTATGTACAGCATCAACAAAGATACATTCACTACACCCACAAAGCATTGTCCTATTCATCTGTCTTATGTAGAGTATCAACATCGATATTCACTAAATTCTCAAAGCACAGTCCTATTTATCTCTCTTATGTACAGTATCAACCTCGACAGATTCACTACACTATTTATCTCCCTTATGTACAGTACCAACTTCGATAGATTCACTAAACTTAAAACACACTGTCCTATTTATCACAATTTTGTACATTATTAACTTTGAAAGATTCACTCAACTTACAACACACTGTCCTATCTATCACTCTTTCGTACAGTATCAAACTTCGATAGATTCAGTAAACTCACAAAGCACTGTCCTAATTATCTCTCTATTGTACAGTATCAAGTTTTAATAGCTTCACTTCAGTCACAAAGCACTGTCCTATTTATCTCTCTTATGTAAAGTATCAACTTTGATAGATTCACTAAAATCACAGAGCACTGGTTTATTTATCTCTCTTATGTACAATATCAAATTCAATAGATTCAGTAAACTCACAAAGCACTGTCCTATTTAAGACTCTTACGTACAGTAAAATTTTTTATAGATTCACTAAAATCACAAAGCACTGTCCTATTTATCTCTCTTATGTACACTATCAACTTTGATAGATTCACTAAACTCACAAAGCAATGTCCTATCTATCACTCCTACGTACAGTATCAACTTTGATAGATTCACTAAACTCACAAAGCACTGTCCTATTTATCTCTCTTATGTACAATATCAACTTTGATAGATACACTAAATTCACAAAGCACTGTCCTATTTCTCACTAATATAAAGTATCAACTATGATATATTCACTAAACTCACAAAGCACTGTACTAATTAACTCTCTATTGTACAGTATCCACTTTGATAGATTCACTAAACTCACAAACCAATGTCCTATTCATCTCTCTTATGTACAGTATCAACTTTGATAGATTCACTAAACTCACAAAGCACTGTCCTATTTATCTCTCTTATGTACAGTATCAACTTTGATAGATTCACTAAACTCACAAAGCACTGACCTATTTACCTCTCTTTTGTACAGTATCAACTTCGATAGATTCACTGCACTCACAAAGCACAGTCCTATTTATCTCTCTTATGTACAGTACCAACTACCATAGATTCACTACACTCACAATCCACTGTCCTATTTATCTCTCTTTTGTACAATATCAACTTCGATAGATTCAATAAACTCAAAAAGGACTGTCCTATTTATCTCTTTTGTACAGTATCAACTTCGATAGATTCCGTACACTCACAAAGCACTGACATATTTATCTCTCTTTTGTACAGTATCAACTTAGATAGATTCAGTATATTCACACAGCACTGTCCTATTTATCTCTCTTTTGTACAGCATCAACTTCGATAGATTCAGTACACTCACAAAGCACTGTGCTATATACCTCTCTTTTGTACAGTATCAACTTCGATAGATGCAGTACACTCACAAAGCACTGTCCTACTTATCTCTCTTTTGTACAGTATCAACTTCGATAGATTCAGTACACTCTCAAAGCACTGTCTTATTTACCTCTCTTTTGTACAGTATCAACTTCGATAGATTCATTATACTCACACAGCACTGTCCTATTTTCTCTATTTGTACAGTATCTTCTTCGATAGATTCAGTACACTCACAAAGCACTGTGCTGTATACCTATCTATTGTACAGTATCATCTTCGATAGATTCAGTACACTCACAAAGCACTGTACTATATACCTCTCTTTTGTACAGTATCAACTCCAATAGATTCAGTACACTCTCAAATCACTGTCCTATTTACCTCTCTTTTGTACAGTATCAAATTCGATAGATTCAGTACACTCACAAAGCAAAGTCCTAATTACCTCTCTTTTGTAGAGTATCAACTTCGATAGATTCAGTACACTCACAAAGCACTGACCTATTTAACTCTCTTTTGTACAGTATCAACTCCAATAGATTCAGTACACTCTCAAATCACTGTCCTATTTACCTCTCTTTTGTACAGTATCAAATTCGATAGATTCAGTACACTCACAAAGCAATGTCCTAATTACCTCTCTTTTGTAGAGTATCAACTTCGATAGATTCACTGCACTAACAAAGCACTGTCCTATTTATCTCTCTTATGTACAGTAAAAACCTCCATAGTTTCACTACACTCAGAAACCACTGTCCTATTTATCTCTCTTTTGTACAGTATCAACTTCGATAGATTCAATAAACTCACAAAGGACTGCCTTATTCATCTCTCTTTTGTACATTATCAACTTCGATAGATTCCGTACACTCACAAAGCACTGTTCTATTTATCTCTCTTTTGTACAGTATCAACTTAGATAGATACAGTATACTCACACAGCACTGTCCTATTTATCTCTCTTTTGTACAGAATCAACATCGATAGATTCAGTACACTCACAAAGCACTGTCCTATTTATCTCTCTTATGTACAATATCAACTTCGAAAGATTCACTAAACTCACAAAGTACTGCCCTATTTATCTCTCTTATGTACAGTATCAACTTCGATAGAATCAGTAAACTCACAAAGCACTGTCCTATTTACCTCTCTTTTATACAGTACCAACTTCTATAGATTCAGTACACGCACAAAGCACTGTCCTATTTATCTCCCTTTTGTACAGTATCAACTTCTATAGATTCACTAAACTCAAAACGCACCGTCCTATTTACCTCTCCTTTGTACAGTATCAAATTCGATAGATTCAGTACACTCACAAAGCACTGTCCTATTTATCTCTCTTATGTACAGTATCAACCTGGATAGATTCAGTACACTCACAAAGCATTGTCCTATTAATCTCTCTTATGTACAATATCATCTTCGATAGATTCACTATACTCACAAAGCACTGTGCTATTTACCTCTCTTTTGTACACTATCAACTTTGATAGATTCACTACACTCACAAAGCACTGTCCTATTTATCTGTTCTGTACAGTATCATCTTCGATAGATTCACTAAACTCACAAAGCACTGTCCCATTTATCTCTCTTTTGTACAGTATCAACTTCGATAGATTCACTAAACTCACAAAGCACTGTCCTATTTATCTCTCTTATGTAAAGTATCAACTTCGATAGATTCTCTACACTCACAAAGCACTCTCCTATTTATCTCTCTTTTGTACAGTACCAACTTAGATTCACTAAACTCACAAAGTACTGTCCTATTTATCTCTCTTTTGTAGAGTATCAACTTCGATAGATTCTCTACACTCACAAAGCACTCTCCTGTTTAACTCTCTTTCGTACAGTATCAACTTCAATAGATTCACTAAACTTACAAAGCTCTGTCCTATATACCTCTCTTTTGTACAGTATCAACTTCGATAGATTAAGTACACTCACAAAGCACTGTCCTATTATCTCTCTTTTGTACAGTATCAACTTCGATAGATTCAGTACACTCACAAAGTACTGTCCTATATACCTCGCTTTTGTACAGTATCAACTTCGATAGGTTCAGTACTGTCACAAAGCAATGTCCTATTTATCTCTCTTTTGTAGTGTATCAACTTCGATAGATTCAGTACACTCACAAAGCACTTTCATATATACCTCTTTTGTACAGTATCAACTTTGATAGATTCACTAAACTCACAAAGCACTGTCCTTTTTCTCTCTCTTTTCTACAGTATCAACTTCGATAGATTCAGTACACTCACAAAGCACTGTCCTATTTACCTCTCTTTTGTACAGTATCAACTTCGATAGGTTCAGTATACTCACAAAGCACTGTCCTATTTATCTCTTTTGTACAGTATCAACTTCGATAGATTCAGTACACTCACAAACCACTGTCCTATTTATCTCTCTTATGTACAATATCAACTTCGATAGATCCACTAAACTCACAAAGCACTGTCCTATTTATCTCTCTTATGTACAGTATCAACTTCGATAGTTTCACTACACTCACAAAGCACTGTCCTATGTATCTCTCTTATGTACATTATCAACTTCGACAGATTCACTAGACTGACAAAGCACTGTCCTATTTATCTCTCTTATGTACAGTATCAACTTCGACTGATTCACTAGACTGACAAAGCACTGTCCTATTTACCTCTCTTATGTACATTATCAACTTCGATAGATTCAGTACACTCACAAAGCACTGTCCTATTTACCTCTCTTTTGTACAGTATCAACTTTGGTAGGTTCAGTATAGTCACAAAGCATTGTCCTATTTTTCTCTTTTATACAGTATCAACTTCAATAGATTCAGTACACTCACAAAGCACTGTCCTATTTATCTCTCTTATGTACAGTATCAACTTCGATAGATTCACTAAACTCACAAAGCACTGTCCAAGTTATCTCTCTTATGTACAGTATGAACTTCGATAGATTCACTAGACTGACTAAGCACTGTCCTATTTACCTCTCTTATGTACATTATCAACTTCGATTGATTCACTAGACTGTCAAAACACTGCCCTTTTTACCTCTCTTATGTACAGTATCAACTTAGATAGATTCACTAAATTTACAACACACCGTCCTATTTATCACTCTTTTGTTCATTATCAAGTTCGATTCACTACACTCACAAAGCAGTCCTATTTATCTCTCTCTTGTACGGTATCAACTTCGATTGATTCACTATACTTACAACACACTGACCTATTTATCACTCTTTTGTACAGTATCAACTTCGAGAGATTCAATATACTCAGAAAGCAGTGTCCTATTTATCTCTCTTTTGTACAGTATCAACTTCGATATATGCACTATACTTACAACACACTGTCATATTTATCACTCTTTTGTACAGTAACAACATCGAGAGATTCGATATACTCACAAAGCACTGTCCTATTTATCTCTCTTTTGTACAGTATAAACTTCGATAGATTCACTAAAGTTACAACAAACTGTCATATTTATCACTCTTTTGTACAAGATCGAAATCAGCAGATTCGATAAACTCACTAAACAATTTCCTATGCTTTGTTATAAGTTCTACTTTGTTTGCCCTCCAATTCTTTTGTTAGCTTAGTTGGTTTTATCAGGTCTCTGTGTACTAGCCTTTGTACAGTGGAATAGTAAATGATCCATTGTTTGGTCATCTTTGTTGCATATGCACTTCGCCTCTTCCCGTAGGTTAAATTGGTATAGGTATGCCCTTGTTTTACCGCGTCCGGATAGCACTGCAGTTAGCTTTGGGATTAGATTAATTTTTGTCCCTATTCTCTCCATGACTGTTGGGAAATACTGTTTTGTTGCCTCTGCCTTGGATGTTTTTGTCCATTGTTCTTGCCATTTTCGGGTGGCTTCTTCTGCTGCTTCACGGTATATGGCACTTATGGGTATGTATGTGTGTATGTATGTATGTATGTGTGTATGTATGTATGTGTGTATATATGTATGTGTATGTGTGTATGTATGTATGCATGAATGTATGAATGTATGTATATGTGTATGCATGTGGGTATGTATTTATGCGTATATGTATTTATGTATGTATGTATGTATGTATGTATGTATGTATGTATGTATGTATGTATGTATGTATGTATGTATGTATGTATGTATGTATGTATGTATGTATGTATGTGTGTATGTATGTATGTATGCGTGTATGTATGTATGTATGTATGTATGTATGTATGTATGTATGTATGTATGTATGTATGTATGTATGTATGTATGTATGTGTGTATGTATGTATGTATGTTTGTGTGTGTGTGT
>Ga0268261_10004900_pt1 | contig 10098 bp, 2 predicted proteins | sample TergutNc150P1_FD_190353 | JGI IMG/M metagenome (GOLD analysis project Ga0268261, IMG submission 190353) | Nasutitermes corniger P1 segment gut microbial community from laboratory colony in Florida, USA - Nc150 P1 (SPAdes) (version 2) | ecosystem: Host-associated > Arthropoda: Insects > Digestive... | reverse complement strand
GGGCAGAAGCAGCATGTCCCCATCACACAATTTCTGGGGGGAGAGACTAAAAATACTACAACATTGGTTTTTGGAAAGGAGCATTTAATTATTCGCGAATTTTCGCTTTTCAGGGAGGTCTTGGGACCTAAGCCCCACAAAAGGCGTGTAATCAGCGTTAACATTTCACTATGATATACATACAATATCAACAATACCTTGGCAAGTTTACTGATAGGCACAGAAAATATTAAAGCACCGCAAGAATTGAAGCAGTATTAATGTCAATCCTAACAGTCACAAAGGTGAGGTCAAACTCGCCCTTTCAGGGCCGGCGGCTGGATATTTTCATCGAAACTTACTACAAGCACTGTTTCTACCACCCGAGTCTCACAAACTCTACAACATCTCAGAGTGAGATGTTGTAGAGTTTTAAACCTGTTCTGCAATACACATTATTCGTCAACTGCGACTTGTTAGGTTAAATTTACATATACCACAATTACAATTATTCTGCAACCAGAAAACTCCTCAGTTACAGATCATATACTGTTTTTGGATACTATACGAGCTGACATGACATAACATACATACACCGTGAGGCCATTCTTTTCACTTCTGCATCAATTACAAAATAATCAGTTTAGAACATACACGTTCACCATTCACAGTGTCACAAGCTCACCATCACGGATTACTATGATACCACGCTCTAAAAACAAAACGTCTCCCCTCATGAACATTTCCAGTCGAAAAAGATTTTTCACTCAGATAAAAACGACGAAAGTGTGTGTATGTAGGCCTCATAATATCAACGTTAATACAAACATGTCTTAAAACAGATCGAAATCAGAAGAAAGGGATGTTTAATAATACTGATCTTCAACGTGCATACATCAAAATGGGTAGATTATTTCCGAAGATTCTTGTAAAGAACTTAAAACATAGACCCACATTTCAACTGCGCCGCCATTATCATGGATCCTCCTATGACGAAAATCAGCTGTTGAAGTGACGTGAATGCAACTGCACATCTTTGGATACGATGTGAACCAATGCTTTCACGTTAAAATTTCCCTGCAACCCGACTGTCACGAACTATTTTGGCTGCTTGTAGATTAGTGTGCGTAGCACTAGTTACGTTAGTGAATGCCGGATTTGCAGTCTAGCATAAGATCATGAGCCTAGTTCACATGAGGGCCCACTCGAACGGACTAAAACGAAATACATTTTGGTTCAGATACTATTGTTTTATTTTTGTTTATTTTATGACTAGGGGGAAGGGGAACCATTCATATTAAAATCGTGAAACAGTCGGCAGATAATATTTCGTTACAACCTCCCCAGAAAATGTTCTCTGGCGGCTCCTGTCGTAAGACCCGTGCATAGGTGTTCACTTCTAACAGAAAAATATATTACATCATAGTTTCAAAATAACCTGGAATACAAGAGTAACTTTTGCATGGTACTGTGATATTTATATAAATGTAACATCACACAACAGCGCCTCAATAACAAAGCAAAACATGGAGTTACAACATTAATATCGTTAAACAGTCCCTTCCTTCTCTTTGTGATTTAAATTACAGTTCATAGAAGAGAAAATTCTAGGATCACTAATGCCCAGCCCATTTTAACATTACTCTCCCAATCCACTACACGATACTGCGGCAAAAACCTATACAGTGGTTGTGATATTCGTTAAACTTTGCAAAGACAACTTTTTAGTGTGGCCAAGTCTTGTTCCTCCCCCCCCCCCCTGCAGAAACATTTACACTTGTGCTACCAGTTATTCCCCATAGAAATGCCATAATCTTATTACACATTGTACAACATATGACACAAACCTTACGAGTTCTCCATCATTCTCACAACACAGAATAATTCTGCACCATGTTCTGTGGGGCATTCTCTGCAGCATTTGTGGTTTGACGTGTTTAAAAGTTGTCTCACTGCTTGCTGAAGGTCTTCAGCAGTTTGTATGCTGCTGTGCAACAGTCTCCTTTAGGAAGCCCAAAAGGGAATTGTCACACGGTGACACATGGCCAATCCCATGTTCCCAGAATATCTTATTAACATATCCTATCCGCAGTTCAGATCCACGTCTGTTAGCTCCTGAATGAACAATGGGTGACAGTGGTACAATTTTAATTCAACAGGCACATGATTTTGCATTGTCTAACATGGTATTCCAAGTTTAACCAATCGTTTAGGGATCAACTTTTGTGGTGATATTGCAACAGATTCCTCAGATAATTGGCACTGTGAACCTCTGGTTGATTGCCTTCCGGTTCTTGGCTTAACTTTTATGTTGCCTGTTGCAAAGGGTTTATGCTTCTATCACATAAATGTTTGTTTTGGCAGAGCTTCTTGGCCAAACTGTTGTTGCAAATCATTAATGTACCTGATTCATTGTCTTCTCTGTTTGTGGATGTTTGTTGATGCAGGCACTGACAACAATTTGTTGTTCAGTGTAACTACTCGTATCACTCACGGTTCCATTCACCTAATCTGGGGAAGATAACAAAATTAGACATTATTTACATTTCTGCAAGGATAACAAGACATTTTGGCCCTCCTATACATCATGAAAAGTAAGCCTGTTGTGTCACGTCAACAGAATGATAAATGTAGGTTACATGACAAAGGTTTATGGACTTTTAGCCTGCTCCACTGCTTCCCATCTCATCAACCATGAAAACCCAGTAACTCTTACAGAGTGCTTACTTTTGGTCATCAAAATCTAATGAAATGACTTGACAAGTTGTTTGAAACAATATAATGAAGTCAAAAATATGTTTTTTATTGCAGTGAGGATAAACTACCCTTGCACAATTTCTAATCTACTGACTTCCCAGATGTTTCATAGTCTTCAATGAGGAAGAAACATGTCAGAAGGACAATGGAGAGCCTTTTAAATTACTGATCATTTGGTGTCATGCAAAATTTTTTAATGTCCAACACAATGTGATGAGAGTGTTAGCAAAGACCAATAAAGGGCACACATCCATCTCAGTTATAAAACATGTATTATGTAATGTAAACCAACAAAATGCATACTTTTTAAATGAATGTTTTAATTACATTTTTCATGTGTTCTACATGTTTCTAACATCATGTGTTCATCATTAGGAAAACCATTTGTACATGCAGTTTTTTATGGCATGTTTTCAAGTGTTTATGTAAGCTTACATAAACATAACATAATGTGTTCATCATCAGTAAGACCATTTGTACATACATTTTTTTATGGTATGTTTTTCATGCATGGATGGTATGTTTTTCATGCATTTATGTAAGCTTACATAAAGGCATGCAATACATACCATAAAAAATGTATGTACAAATGGTCTTTCTGATGATGAACACATGATGTATGAAACATGTTGAAGCCACAAAGAACTGAATTAAAACATTAATTTAAAAAGTGTGCATTTTGTTGGTTAACATTACATAATTGTATCACAATGCACAGTACAAAAAACATAAAGTTATAAAACATGATCATTCACACACACTAATTCTCATACTGTTTCAAGTATAATATGTGATAAAAAAAACAGTGACACAAGGTTTAATAATTGTGTTTTTATCCCATGAAGCACAGGTTTAGACGATCATGTAGTAAATTAACACATAAATCAGGTAACAATTAATTTAAAATTCTTTAAGCAAAATGCAAAATTTAATTGTGGACCCAGAAGTACCAGAACAGAACCTGGCTCAGGCATATCACTGCATTTGTTGTCACAATAACATCACTATACACTTTCAGTTCACTGCAGAGGTCACAAATTACTGCACCTGCATCACAAGATCATACCTTCATACCACACACACGTGTACAGTTCCCTACATCAATAGAGTATCTTGCAGAAAATAAATATACGTTGGAGTACAATACATAATACAATCAATAAAATCCATGTACCAAACAACTGAGGATTACTGGTCAACACCACTTTTTAATATTTAGAAAAGAATAAAAATTATAACAAGAAAAGAAATATTGTATATTTAAAACTAATATCATATGCTGAGATTGAAAACATCTTATGTACATAACTACTGCACATGGGGAAATGCCACTTATTTAGGATTTCTCAAAGCAACATACAAGTAACAGAAGACTGAAGTAAGGGTTTTGTTACACAATACATCATATGCTTGCACTTATTTGAGTTAAATGCACATTTCTCTGCAACCTGTGAATTAAACATACAAATCCTTAATATATATGACACTAATGTGTTATTTTCATTTTAAGGCAACTTCAAATTACTTTCATTTCCACAATTTATTACATCTTTAGATTTAAAAATCTGAATTAAAGGATCAACCCACACATTTTATTACATGCACAGCTATTATGAAAGACAGAGATGTAACAGTACTCGTTAAGGCCTTAAAATATACAAGAGTTTCGTGTTATACTGCAACAATACACAACCAAACAAGCAACATCTAACGCATGTACTATAAAACTTGCAATTCAGAGCTCACATTAAAAAAAAAATCAGTTTAGAAAGCATAGACAAATGACCTCAAGTACAGCAACATGGAGCAATTATTGCACTCAGAATTAGGTTTGGAACACAAGAAAATTGAAAGGGTGGTTTACACCTTTTATTGGTAAAGTTACTTTTATTAAATTTAAATGCTCTTTTCCAAGCAACCACAATTTTCAAAGTTATACAATTTGGTAAACATGTGGCTGAGTGTTGTCTTTATCTGCTGATACTCTTGTAAAAATGACTTACTTCTACACATTCTTTTAAAAATGTAAAAGAAATGGTCTTTTAGAAAAATATTTAAAATATGTTTACAAATTGTAACGTAACTCAGAAGACAGGTAATCCTCAACTACATATGTGCCAGTTCTGAAACATTATAGGTTGTGTGGCTGCTTAGAAAAATGCATCTAAATTTGACACAAACTAACAGAATATCAGGCTTGCAACTTCACCGTAAGGTCATAATTCATAAAAAAATATGCTTTCAAAATCTTAGTAATGTGAGGGCTGGTTCTTTTTTCCCACTGACTCACCTAAATTTATCTTCATTTACATAAGCATCAAAGCACACTATGTCATTCTTCACATTAAAAATGCACCCCACCAAACACAAATTACAATCTTAAATTGGTTCAGAATTGTTCAAGACTTGCTGTATAGTGCTTCAAGCTTTACTGAAACATCAAGTCCTACACAAAAGTTACAGAAATTAAAAGGAACTTGTGCATTCATGAAAAATGGCTTTCTGTTGCAATCACCTGAAACAACCAGTGTATGCTCCAAATTAAGGTGAATAAAATTACAGATCTGAAAATCCAGCTGCCTGATACCTATTTTGTATTGGTTTGAGAAAACCTAACAAAGTGACTTCTAGTTGCTTCAATATATTTGCCTTCCCAGAAACTATAAATTACAGAATGAATAAGAAAAGATTTTCAAAATGAGAAAGGTGGACATATAAACTCATGTAAAGAAGCCAGTTTATCACTCAGACTTCACACATCAATAACATTTTATTACATGCACAGCTATTCAAGTGCAACCTTCAGTAAAATCAAAGATGTTACACTTTGCATTCTTGGTTTTGCCTAACACCTGAATCATGCATGGTTTAACAAGCAGGAACATGTGGACAAACTTTCAAATACTTTGCGACAGGCGAAGCACATAACATAAGTCACTGCTCCTACTGAATCAGTTTTAGCTTTTGAAGAATTAAAATATTATAATTGTAACTTCAGTTCTTCAAAATGGACAAACTAAAGTTCTGGAATTCCCCTCATTCTTAATTGCTTATAACAACAAAACATACACCAAAATAGTAGCTTTGAATTTGTTTAAAGAAACATCTTTCAATTACACAGCACAAGTAAACTCATTAGACTAACATGTAACTACAACGAATAGCCAAGCAACCATGCAGTACTCACCTGCCATCATATCACACTGTTAAACAATCAAAACAAAACAGTTCGGCTAAAGATCATCTACAGCCCCGAGGTAGCATTTAGAGTTCTTAAAGATAATCTGTCCACAAGGGGTGTAATGAGCAGAAACTGCACTGTTCTGTCTGGGAGCTAGGACAATGTAGAGCATAAAGTGACTAGGCTACAAGCTGGTACCTCCAGGGTTTGAATCTCGGCAGGCGTACAGATTTTCCTCTTCTTCAAAACATCTAGGCAGGATCTGGGATTCACCCAGCCTCCGATATAATTGGTAATGGGGGCTCTTTCCTTGGGGTTTAATTGGCTGGGATGTGAAGCTACCACTCACTTCCATCTAGTGCCAAGGTCAAGAATGAGTTGAGCTAAAACACCACTCCCCTAAGTGGCTTCACATGTGCACAGGGACAACTTTAATTTAACCTCAATGTATAAAGCTGATATCAGTCTAAACACAATTAAATTCTGTTTTATTTAATAGGATTACATGTTTTGGCCTAGGCTAGGCAATCCTCGGGTTCATAAACAATTTTAAAAACATGTCAAGGCAGAACGTACAAATAGCTGTAAGTTTAAAATTAATGAAAACTGTTTGTGAACCTGAGGATGGCCTAGCCTAGGCTGAAACATGTCATCCTCTTAAATAAAATAGAATTTAGTTGTGTTTCGACCAACATTAACTTTTTGTTATGAATTACTGAATAACACAACAGGATGTCACATGACAAAATTGACTTTTACCTTTATACTGTTCTGTTCACTTTGATGTAATAAAACTAATCCTCATCATTTTATAAATACATGCACAAATGAAGTACAAGGACTGTTGCCTTGTGACACACACACTCTGGTAGCCACATGTTAACATTTCAAAGGAATCTACTGCCTCTATCAACAGGGTGATGAAGGCAGCAGATCCTCTGACATGTAAGTGTAGAACTAACACACTGCATGGCATCTTAACCAAGAGGACAGCTATCTCAGTCTCCACCATACAAAACCTCATATCTTACATTTAAAATATAATGTTGTTCACACCATACAGTAAATAATGTAGGGGGAAAAAAAGTCTGAATGCAGAGAACAGGAAACAATAAAGGAATGGAACAACATGTAGTCTCCTTTATACTCTGTAATTCTTAATAATGCTGTGCCAGTATAAGGCTTTCAAATGTACCTCTTCAGGACATTTCTGACCAAATATTTTCCTTAATAACCCACAAATTATTATACAGGTGTTAATTCAGGTAATGAAAATGTGATATCCTCATTACAGAAGTGGAGTTTCATAGTGTCCATGCCACTTGATCTGTACAATTGCAACTAACAATTACAGCAAGTGCAAATTCTCTAAATGCAACCTCAATGCTCACAGTACTGAAGGTACAGATTCAACATGTTAAAAAGGACTAGAAATGTTGCAATAGAAACTGATTTCCCTTTCAGGGCTAGGACCCCTATGCAGAGCAGTGTATTCAAAATATCAATTCCTCAAATATACGCAATCTACTAAAAGGACACATTAATTTAACATAAAGAATAAGGATTGCACATAAGTAAATGGGACTCACAGATAAATGGTTCTGCATACATTAAAATAATAGAGTCACAAGCTGAAAAGGTGCGTGCTGAACAGTACTGCATCACACATCATGACCCGCATCTCAGTTCCAGTATATTAAAATATGTCTACGTTGCAAAAAAACACACATTACCATACCCACAAGTCAGGTTATATGAAATAGCCTGCCTTGCTTGTCAACAAGCAAAATGCTAAAGAATTCTTCAGACTGTTTGTAATTAAGTAACTCACGGCACTAGGACGAGAGTATTTTAATTAGTTGGTGACTTCAGTGGACATTAATACTTTCAACTCTGTTAGCTAAACAATAAGGGGTCCATACATATGGTACAATTTTAGCACCAAGACTATTCACTATCCCTGGATTCCTACTGCAGTATACTCAATGATGCAGATTCATAATTTTACGTATTACATTAAGTATAACTAGCATAAATTATCACAACATTCTTCTAAGTCTAAGCACTTCTGCAGATGATACGAAAATAAAATGCCTATATTCTACATTGGCATATACTTTTATCATGTCACATGGAGCAGACAAAACCTCCTTCACCAAGTCAGATCCTGTGTACCCTGCTTAAAATTCCTTCCTTCCCTTATCACACAAATTTATTTTTTACCATCACAGTTGCATAATTTTGGAGACTGGAGCTATGCTTCCAGATTCATCTCCACTTTGGTCAGTCTTGGTTCTGTCAGACAGCAATGCTGGTGCCACCACCACAACCACTGCCACCACCAACACCACTCTGGGCATACAGCTGCTCTCTGAACAATGCACCTTTTGACATTTGTGGCTTGTGCTGCTGCAGATAAGCTAGTTGGTCTCATAACTTGTAAGCAAGGCAGCATCCACTGGCTCCATACAAGATGGACATGTGAAGCTTCGCATAAGCCAGTCATCAATACATTCCACATGGTATGTATGCATGCAAGGGAGGTAGCGTACCGCATCACCAATCATGAATTCGATCATGCAGATCACACACCTGGAAATATATACATGTTGTTAGGAAAAAATACAAGAAATAACACTTCTGTTATCAACAATGAGGAACAACATTTTCCTTGCAGGGGAAAAATAGTATACACTGTTTTTCATGTTTTTGTCGTCTTCAACATATTAACAATAGATACAAGCTGAAATTTTCCATCCACAAGAGATCTCTATTATTGGTCAAATGGAACCTTCTACATGAAAACAGTTCTGCTTCATTTACAATGTTTTCTCGAACACAGCTAAAATTAATTATTGGTAAAATACATGAGAACACAAACTCCAAAAATAAGTGGTCACAATCTTGCATGAATGCATGGACTGAGAGTGAACCCTATAAAAATTACAAGATAATTTCATACAATAAAGTCTTCTCCGGCTATCAGCCACATCATAAACAATATTCTTCCTTTTCTTCTATGACACTACTGCCCCTTCTTGGGACATGGCCTCCCTGTTGCTGGGGTTTCAAGATAATTGAGCTTCCATGAGATATGAATGACAACCCCAAGTCCAACCCCCACCCTGGAGAACAAGATTATCTCTCCTTGTCCTGCATCTCACTAAAAACCTGTCCAGAATGTGTGGCCCTACCAGCAGCAAGGATGTCACCCACATAGCTTTCAAATTCAATGGAGCATTCAACATCCCTCACACAGCTAAATATGTCCTTGACAAGGTGGAGATACCATTGACAAAGCATCAAATGCGATGAAGGTGACCAAACACAGCAGTGAATCTGGACATCCTATCAGTTCTGAGGATGTAACAGTACTGCATAAAAACACACTGTACATGGATCACCTAATGAAGGTAACCAATGACCCAGCCACTCCCTGACAGTTTCAGAGATGTGAGATTCACTCCTGAAATATGGCTACCATCATACTTCAACAAAGCAGGGTTGTAAACAAATAACTACACAGAATGGTTCATGGCACATATCTCAGACCTTCCAGCTTAAGCAAATCCTGAGGACTCTTAAAGGCAAATGTAAGCATAAACATGGAAAAAAAAACTGCACCTCTCATGACAACCCCTGATAATGTAGGCACAGGCAATCTCTGAGAAATTAATCACTCCTTAGAGACATAAATGATCACCCACGTAGACTGCACTGCACAAACTTTTCAAATCTTATATAAAATAATTTCATACTGCACACTGAGTACTAAATACACTGTATCGATTTGTATGTGTATTAGCAACAAACTTCACACAAATATTGGCTCCAGACCAGGGATATGCCAATTTTCCAAAAAAAAGTATAGGAGCCACCTCAAAATTCTAGGTACCAGAGAGGTGACATGGAGCAAATTCCACATTGTGGATTCACAAATATCTGGCACCACGGCAAAAAATTTAGCTTCCTGGTGCCTGGAATTTGCACACCCTTGTTCTAGACTATTTCAGGTAACCAATTATATCATCAAATTTGTTGTCAAATGTACTTACTTATTTAACCCTTAGGCGACTAACGTCATATATATATGGAGCACCCATTCTTGATGTTTCTAGATCACACACGGCGACGCAGCACAGTCGGTAGGACTCCTCTGGACGAGTGATCAGCTCGTCGCA
>Ga0268261_10004899_pt1 | contig 10098 bp, 7 predicted proteins | sample TergutNc150P1_FD_190353 | JGI IMG/M metagenome (GOLD analysis project Ga0268261, IMG submission 190353) | Nasutitermes corniger P1 segment gut microbial community from laboratory colony in Florida, USA - Nc150 P1 (SPAdes) (version 2) | ecosystem: Host-associated > Arthropoda: Insects > Digestive... | reverse complement strand
ATATATATATGACATTAGTAGCCTAAAGGTTAATAATTTAACCCTTATCCTACTAACGTGGAGAAAATGGTGAGCTCCTAATAATGCCAGCAAATAGCAGATGGAATTTAATTCGGGTTTTAAAGGGTTAAACTGGGGGTTGTATCAAATAAACTGTGGCCCTACAGCACTACAGAACTGGATTAAGCTGCTTTTTTTTTATATTTCCCACAAAGTAACATATCTAATTAGTGCATTTGTGTAGCTACAATATTTACATGAGAAAAGTAATTTTCACTGACACTGTTCCAGGTTTAGCAGTTTGTTTCTCAAAAACAAAGAGGAATTAATTCCATTCCCAACAGCTGTGTAACTCACCTCAAGAGTCAAACCTTCAACTCCTACAAGCATTCCAAACCACGACAGTATGCCATTAATAAAGGCAACAAATGACACAAATGCAATAAGGTTGGCAATTATACCAAGCACCAGCTGGGTCCCCATCATCGCGCCTTTTGTTGCAGCGTCCACAACACTGCTGTCCTCACTATAACAAAGAATAAGTGCTATGTATACTACACAGAGTATGACTCTTGGAATTGATGGACTACTGATGGTGGCTAACAAACTCCACCCATCTCCATCACTGTCCCAATATCACATCTCTAATGACCAAGGATTTTCACTTCCCATGTAACTGCAATATGGTGAAGCTAATTACAGGGATAAGCTGTGTTTAGTGTAATTTGTAAGAACTTGAGTTTATCTGATAGGAAACAAAAAACATACGTTGTCACTATACAGTTTTTATCATGACATGTAAAAACTGGTAGTTATTCTAAGTAACATGTGTATGGCAACATTTCAGGCTTCATCTGTAGCATAGTTGACGTCTTGACTCTTCTGATGCATTATGTGGCATAAGTTGGTAGGTGGTTACCAAAGTTTTGGAACAACACATCAGCCCCATCTTGAATGGCCAAGCTGTTGATTTTTTCTTGGGCTGATGTACCCTCAAATATGGAACCTACACCAACCTCTGGTAAATGTGTCTAAATACCAGAAGGGAGTGTACTACCTAGATGTTAAGGTGTTCAATTTGCTTCCCTTTCACATAAAAACAGACTCTGATAAGCCCAAGAATTTTAAAGTGGTTTTACAAAAATTTTTACATGAAAATTCCTTCTATTGCTTGGATGAATACTTTGAAATTCAAAACAGTTAAATATTTATATATGATTCAGACAGACATACGAAAGTTTGGCACGCATGTCCCTTTCTCATTTACCAAGTTATATCTCATATTTATTTGTATATATAACTAGAAGAAGGTTCAAATTAACCCAGTGGACAACCTTCTTCTCAGTAAGTACCTTTAAATATATCTTACGTATGCTACTATTTTACTATGTTTATTGTAATAAATAATTTGTATTGTGCTGAAAACTAGTATTGTACTGCACCATGTGATTGTTGTACGCTTTTATGTTGGTATTACATCATGACTTATACATAAGTTACAATTTCCATATTCATATGGCTTTCATAATCCTGTATGGATGTACAAAAAGCAAATAAATATGATATGATATGATGGTTATTAATATGTGCCACGTGACATCCCAGAAGAGCAAAGGCTTCTGTGTTTTTCTTCAGAAAGAAAAGTCCTTATAATTTTAAGTTTCCAACATGAAACAAATGCTTATAATTTTGACAATAACCCATGCTTTTTGAAAAGTGAACTAATCTATATAATGAAAAAATGTTTCCCTCTTGGACAAACATTTCAATATTTTTAAATTAATTCTGTATTTTATAAAAAACAGAGCCAGTAAAAAGACACAAGTATTCCAAAAAGATTCAGAATTTTCTATATGTAATTGTCCCAAGCAGTTATCATAATGAAATATCTTGAGACATGTTCACAGACACTTCCAATTACACGTGATCAATATGCTCACTTTAACTCACGTGACAAATATCTAGGTAGCATCTACTAAAAGAACCTCAATCAATGAAGAATTTGCTTACTGACTTGTGTGGAAATTCCTGCTATCAGACTGGGAATTTCTCTTTCCCTTGACACAGTTTGAATGATTTCACTCAATACTGCTAAAGCAGATACTTTTTGAGTCAGTAAAAGGAGCACTGGAAAGCAAGATTCCTTTCTTGTAAGTTTTCAATAGTATGTAGTGCCCAAAGTGATGAAATTAATTGCATTTTCCTATATTTGTTTCTGTAGTTTTTCCTGTTGTTTTTTTATGAGTGTGAAACTCTGTACATCACATTAAGGGAGGAACATAGATGGTGGGTGTTTGAGAATAGGGTGCTGAGGAGAATACATGGATCTAAGATGGAAGAAGAAAGTGGTGGTTGAAGAAAACTGAATAATGAGGACCTTCATGATTTGTACTCATGGTTAAACATTACATAGAACAAGTTGAGGAAGATGGGATGGGTGAGGCATGTGGCATGCATGGGAAAGAAAAGAAATATAGGGATATGGTGGGAAAACCTGAAGGAAAGAGATCATTCTGAAGGCGTAGGCATAATTGGATGGATAAAATTGACTAGAAATAAGATGGCTGGTGGGGACTGGTTTGACATGGCTTGGGACACAGACGAGCGGTGGGGGTCTGTGAAACTTCTATTTCCATTCCATGTGGGAAATATCTTAAGTAACCAAGGAAGCAGCAAGCTGAGGACTCTGTGCCATGTAGGTGGTTAGTTAAATTAACCCTTATCCTGCTAACGTGGAGAATATGGTGAGCTCCTAATAATGCCAGCAAATGGCAGATGGGGTTTAATTCGGTGTTTAAAAGGTTAAGTGCACCAAATTGATTACAACAACAACATAAATACAAGCATGTGGTGAAACACGTCAGGTTTTGGTGAGGGACCATATCTACATGGCAGCATTGTCGCAGTATATAGCACAGATACAGGAATAAATTGTAGCTGCAACTAATTCAACTGAAGTACCAGTGGTGCAGTGCATATGGGAAGGATTTTGATATGTTTCTACACACCAACAATCACTTTGTACCGAAAAACTCACCCTGAAGATGGCTAAGTATAGCCAGAATGTTACTGTAGAATGATATAACTAAATGATTGGTATCACATACACAATTTTATGTGCTGTTGACCGTGCATCTCTGTTCAATTCTCGTAAATAACCAACTTGACGCACAATTATTTTTTCGTATATATTTAGTCCTATTCTCTACATGTTTCGAGCACCCTTGTGCTCATCACCAGGAGAATCAGTTGTATTAATATGACATCTGGTATATGTCACTCTATGTAGGTGACCGTCACGTGTGCAGGTTTGGATGAGACTCCATCCAAACCTGCACACTAGATGGTCATCTACATACAGTGACATATACCAGATGTTGTATTAATACAATTGATTCTCCTGATGATGAGCACAGGGGTGCTCGAAACATGTAGAGGTTTGGATGGAACTCTATCCAAATCTGCACATTAGACGGTCACCTACATACAGTGACACATACCAGATGTCATATTAATACAACTGATTCTCCTGATGATGAGCGTGGGGGTGCTCGAAACATGTAGAGAATTGGAATAAATATGTATGAAAAAGAACTGTGTGCCAGGTTGGTTATTTACAAGAATCACATGCACATTTAGTTGGAAATAAATATAAGTCAACATGTCTATTGCATGGAAAATGCATAAAATTAAGAGAGAAGGTATATTTATCAGGGCATGATAAAGTAAAGTCACATTGGAGGGCAGCTCTTCCACGATGCTATGTGATGGTATGTCCTAGAATGCTCATACTGACTGCATGCATCCCCAGCTTAATTTTTTAACATTCACCAGACAGAATACTTTTAGAACAAAAGTTGCAAACAGAACCACAAAACATATTTCGCTACTATATTGTTCTCGAAGGTTTTGCAATTTTGTCCGATTCCTTCATGTGCTAAAGGGCAGTTATGTAACAGTAATTTTAGATCATGCCTGTACAGCCGAAAAACAGTACGTTTTACCAAACAGTATGGAACAGAATACTTCTTAGGAAGATGATAATGGCTCAACTAGTCCATAAATCCCATCCCTCTTATAGAATGAAGTTTCAATACCAAATTCACAACAACCCACAACCGGTTCGTATACGGAGTTTAGAGAAATCCAGCCTTCATATTTACATCCTTTGTCCTTAAGATCCATTTTATAATTATCTTCACATCTACACTTGATCTTTGTCCAGTGGTGTAGCTAAGTTTTTGGCACCCAGGGCAAGTAATCAAAATGGCCGCCACAAACAATATACATGACTAAACTACAGGGTGGGTGGGAAGTAAATAGGCATTAAATAATCACTATTGGGTTTGTAATATTAAAGCAATCATAATGAAAATAATGCGTATATATACGTCACGAAATAGGATTTTATAATTCGCGCGTCGATGGTGTGAGCAGTGGCCGAGAGAGGCACCACGCTCAATGGCTGCAAATATGGCTGGCCGCTTGACTGTTCCGGGACAAGCACAGATTGCTGCAGGCTATGGGGATATGATCTGTGCTATGAGGTGTGGAATTCAGCGGTTACTGTGCAGAGATGGTGGCGTACGGTGAAGGGAAGAAATGCCACAATCCGTCAGGAGACAATCAAGAATTGTCATTCAAAGCTCCTGACCACAGGTTCGGTTACAGACGCACGGAAAAGTGGCCGTCCATCCACATCCCGATTTGAGGAGAACGTGGCGTTGGTGCGGGATATGTTCACCCGCAGCCCACGTAAATCAACACGTCAGGCTGCTCGCGAAAATGGAATGTCGCGGCGCACGGTACGTGCGGTGTGAAAGAAAGACTTGAATTTTCGCCCTTGGAAACCCCATTACATGCGGGATATGACACCTGAAGACTGTGACCGCAGAATGGAATATGGGGAGTTGATGCTGGGTTGGCCAAAACTCTTTGAAAACATTCTCTGGAGTGACGAGGCCGTTTTCCATATCGGTGGTTTCGTCAATCGGGATACGGTGCACAAACCTAGACAAAAAAAATGGCTGCCGCTAACCAACACACGTGGCGCTGCAGTCGAGGCGGCGAGAGTTTCACACTATATCTGTTATAGCAATTATGGACGAAGGTTAGATCGGTTTTATGGTATTTGTGTATTTTTAAATTATGTAGACGGACAAAGGTTAGATAGGTTTTATGTTATTTGTATGTTTCTAATAATCACTTTCTTCTCCCTTCATCAGGTTTTCATTCTTACACTCATACATTTCCGTTCACCTTTTTCTCCGCATTTCTTAAGCATTACCCACAGTGCAACACACTTCCTGTACCGGTCATCTAAAGACGGGCAAAGGTTATATATGTTTCATGCTACTTGTATATTTGAAAAAATAAGGATGGACAAAGGTTAGATTGGTTTTATGCTATTTGTATATTTATAATTATTTAGAACGCACGAAAGTTAGATTGGTTTTATGCTATTTGTGTATTTTTAATTAATTAGGACGGTCAAAGGTTAGATTGGTTTCATGCAATTTCTATATTCTTAATTATTTTGGACGGATGGCACTTGGTGTACCACCATTCCTCCAATTAATTAAATTCCTCGCGAACACCGACTGGTCAATATGAGGTGTGCCTCGGTCTTCTCACCGCGCCACGTGATCATCCCGCTGTGGTCCACCCCCTCCTGCAGGTAAGAACGCTCGACTGTCGTGTGGTACTGTGTCATTTCCCTTATGTCCCCTCCCCCCCCCCTCCTTCGGCTATCATCATTACCCTTTAAACGCCGAGTTAAATTCCATCTGCAATATTCTGGCATTATTAGCTCACCATATTCTCCACATTATCAGGATAAGGGTTAATATACCCGTCACGGATCACTCTCGCGCAGGCGGCCATTTTGGGGGGGGGGTCCAGGAATGTGCACTCACTTCCGTCAATCGCCATAATTGCCATTACTGGGCCGCACACGATCGCAAAGTGACAATGGAGAAGATACAGAATCGTCCAAAAGTGATAGTCTGGTACGGAATGACGGCCACTAGGGTCATTGGCCCATATCTTCTGCATGACACCATGGATGCTGAATGATATCTTCAGATGCTTGAAGATTACGTGTGGCCTATTGTATCTGGCTGGGAAAATATCGATGAACTTGTTTTCATGCACAATGGCCCACCGCCATACTTTGCACTGAGCATACGTGCCTGGTTGGATCCGAAGTTTCCGGGGCGGTGGCTGGGACAACGAAGACCTCACGAATGGCCTGCAAAAAGTCGAGATCTTACGCCCTGTGACTTTTTCCTGTGGGGCTGGGCAAAGGTGGCGTACTGGGCAAAACCTCACACAATGGAACAATTGGAGGATCAGATTCGGAACATTATCACCAATGTCCCACACGACTTCCTGCAGAAGACTGTGGATTCCATCGGTCGTTTTCGTTATTTTTGCATTGGAAATATACCATTTCTCAATGCCTACTTACTTCCCACCCACTCTTTAGATTCAAACATACCACAGGTTTCTTTTTATTGAAATTGTGTTTGAATGAATATGTGTAGTTTATTTAGTAAGAGCACAATGGGATGGCTCACATAAAGATACATATGAACTTTAAAATATATATATATATATTGAAGTCCCTTTCATCTAAGTAAATAAAAAATTCTGAGGGCAAAAAAATTAAATCTTTGTACTTTAAAATATTCATTTTGCTGCCCTTCTGGACACTGCTGCCTGGGGCAGCTACATCACTGGTTACTCTCCCTCCCGGGCTTCACCCAAAATTATATATGTATTTACTTCTCCCATGAATGCTGCATGTCTTACTGACATCAACAACATTAATGCAGAAGACACAGATTAGATCTACTGGCAAAACACAGTCTTACCTTCTGTCTATAACAATGTTGTCTGTTGTTGTTTTGCTTTGCTCTGTTTCTGGAAAGAAAAGCTTTGACACACAAAGAGCGGCGGGAGCAGACATAATAGAAGCCGTCAGGATGTGTGCTGGTTGAGCCCCAAAACTGATGTATGCTGCCAGTACTGTACCTGGAATATGAAGAGTAATAAATGTCTATGTGGATACAGCAAGTAGCCACACAGTTCCTGGTTATGATGTAACTTCACAGTGCCATATTCTTGCCTTCTTGCTTATTTGACCCCAAAGACAAAGGCATTAGTCATTGTAAATACTTGGAGCTACTCACCCACGGACACAGCACTTCATTCTAAAGACCTCAGTCCTCTGCAATATGCTATGTCACACCTCAAAATAAATTTTGTATTGTATCCATCACAACATTTTTATGCCTTACTGAGATTTGTCCCTTTTAATACAACAAAAGGAAATTCTGAAATACTTGTTGCAGATCTCAATAATGTCTGCAGGAATCTGTTTTTGTATTGAGTTCCTCTTCGACAAACCTTAACATTCCAAATGTGAAATATCAATCAAATGCAATATTTGACAACTTCTTCTGCTCAGTAGCTTTTTAATAATATATTTTTATTTGCAATAAATGGGCATTGAACTAATGAGGACTGCCAAATCATAAAAAAGTACATTTTGAAATACATACACGTATTCCAAATTGGAACACATTTTACACTTTTTTTCGTTGTAACTAAAGAAGCAACATTATGCATGTCAGTATGTCACATGCCAACACAAACTGGTCCTTTATGATACTCTTTATATTCAGTCTTCTGACACACATATTGATCCTAAGCTATCATCAGTGCCGCAGTACATAATTGTATGATCTAACCAGGATTATTCAGTATTAACATACCAGAAACTGTAGCAAAACCTTCTGCCATGACAGCATGCATCTCTGACCTTGTGAGGTCCTTAAGAAATGGCTTGAACAGCAACGGTGACTCTGACTGCAATTAACAAATTACACAAACATGAGCTGGTATGTAGTTACGTGTTACTGTGCAAGATAAATTAAGTGATTACATTAACAGAAGTACTGAATTGAAACTTTCACAACAGTTGAAGTTTATCACATTCTTAAGTGTTGGCATGAAGTGGAAGTGGTCTATATGCAGGATATATAATATATTTGCTGAATTACTGTATTTGCTTTGGCCCTAACATTGGATATGCAAGTTCCTCTGAAATATTGGAAACACAACCCAATTCTACATGGTGTCGACAGTCAGGAAAAGCTTAATTTCAATGCAATGGGAAAGTCACAACTGATTTTCAAATGTACCGTATAGATATTAATAACATTTGGTATTTTGAATCCTTACTGAAGATTGTTAGGAGATTCATTCATCACTGATGATTATTTTAATACTTTCCTTGATGCCCAAATTAACCACAACAAATTTCCTCACATATGGTTCAGTGCACAAACCATTAGTACCTGGCATAAAGTACAGGCCCAAGAAGATCCATAATTCAATAAAACATTCACAGGCTAGCAGCCACATCAGGTGGTTGAATGGCGAGTAAACCAACTTCAAAAGGACCATCTCTGTCCTTGTCATCAGAGAACAGAATACCTTCCATATGTGTTCACGTCATGAGATCTGTACTTTAACAGGATTTTACGAAGCGCAAAATGGTAATTCCGTACCGAACTTTCGGGACAACCAAGCGTTCCACCTTAAATGGTCAAGCAGTGTAAGATGAATGTTGGAAGCCAACTCATTCCAAGCCAAGCCAATTAAAACCAAACAGCTAAGGGTGCAGAACTGAGCCATGTGTAAGTCAATGTCTCTCGGTCTATTTAGCCACTCCTGCGTTAGCCGAAACGCTGGACTCGGTAACAGACAATTGTACATGATCATAAAACAAGGACAAATATGGATTTACATATCAAATCTTGTAATAGAAATCTCTATAAAAAAGTGTAATTGATATGGGAATTCGAAAAATAACATAAAAAATAAATAATTACCATTCCGAGAAATATACTAGCTGCTGCATTGACAGATTCACACACGGTTGTTCCCATGGTCTTTTGCAGCAGCCAGCCCAAACTGAACACAACCCACTGCATAGCACCATAGTAGTACAAGATCTGCACTATGAAACTCAGAAAGAAGATGACTGAAAGAGCCTGTAAAACAAAACAGTTTTGCAAAAATGGTTTAAAAAACTCTATCACTGCAACTGTTAACATCATAATCATCAGATTTCTTAATGAAATTTATGTGTTGCAAATTGGGAGGTGTATGGAATTCATTGTAGTTGTAAAGTACCAATAACGATTTCTCGTAATGGTGAGCCACAAGGTTTATTACTTGCCCAGTGACACAGTGCCAAACAACAGCATACAGCAATCTTCGGCAACACTGTTGTGAGCAGCTAAAATCTTCCAACTGTCAAGTAGTTAGGAAGACCCAACAATATATAACATTTAAAATTCAAGGTCCAAACCAATTTAATAACACCGTTTCATTTTTTGTCCCATAAAGTTGTGATTATCTACAGTCTAACAAGTATTTTCCATGTATTTTACTGATTCAATTAATGTTTATAATATGACAATGGTCATCCCTTTGACAGTCCACATTTCACAGCCAATTCATGATGGACAATGTTGTTTGCTTGATTGTTGCAACAGGTGTAATCACCTTTAAATATTATATATACATGACACACACACACGCACGCGCGCGCACACGCGCACGCACGCACACGCGCGCGCGCGAACTGGGGTTGCGTACCGACGAACGTACTGTATTCAACAGCACTGTGTTTTAATTCGTGAGAGAGCGATTTATACTTGGCTGAAGACGTATTTTCAGGTGACAGGAGAAGTGTGCATGCATTATCCTTCTAGTGAATTGGGGATAAGTCTATTTATCAAGTAGATGTGCGATATTAACGTGTTATTTTGAGCTACTTCGATGGTGAGGTTATCTACGAAAGGTTAGAAGCCGCACAACGGAAAGCGAGGCGCATAGCTACTAGTTTCCACGCCTGTGGTCATGGCGCAGGGCAGAGAGAATAGAAGAATCGATAGCGGCAAGTTGGCGCGCGTTCTGGCGGACGCTTTTGAAACCAGTTTAAAAACTCTGCTAGAGGTAACTGAAAAAAGCGGAAACCTCAGGAAAGATCTAAGAGATGACATAATGAAATCTGTAAGCTCG
>Ga0268261_10004898_pt1 | contig 10100 bp, 10 predicted proteins | sample TergutNc150P1_FD_190353 | JGI IMG/M metagenome (GOLD analysis project Ga0268261, IMG submission 190353) | Nasutitermes corniger P1 segment gut microbial community from laboratory colony in Florida, USA - Nc150 P1 (SPAdes) (version 2) | ecosystem: Host-associated > Arthropoda: Insects >... | reverse complement strand
ATGATTTATAAACGTTTATTGCCACACATGCGCAACGATTTAAATGCCCGCAGCGCAACACATAGGGTGCGTTCGTACGGCGAGCACTTCCAAGTCTGCACCATATATGGCGCGCCGTCGGATAAAGGTTAAAAAATAATGGATATTTTTTACGTAACATTACCATCAGACAGTTCCGGTTATTGTTACCCGGCAAATACAACAGCTAATTTTACAACTAATTTAGCCACACCTTTCGACTTGCAACATAACAAATGCGAAGTCGGTTTAGTAGAAATATCGTATCGTAATGGCTAGAAAAACGTTTCCGTCACAATACAATCCGTTTGGATTCGCACGAGGTTATTTTTCCTGTTTAAGATTACGAATCTGTGCTTGATCTTCTCACAAATATTCCTGATTTGTTGGAACCGTCTAAAAAGGAAAAGTTTATGCGTATATTTAGTATGTACCTAAATAAATATACAGAAGAGGAAACGAGTAAGCAATTGTTTAATTCGTGTTACGGGGAAAATTCTGTTAAAATTGATAATCATATAGTATCTCACTTTCTTGCCCGTATATATAAAGGACTTGAAGAATTAGCTGAAACAATTATGAACTCCGCTAACTGTCATACTTTTAGAATAACTGTATCACTAAAAGATAACCCTCATTTTACTACACAAGAGGCTGTTTATGTGTATACAGATATAAAACCAAATTTGGTTGGTGATTCCTTTTCACGAGTCTACATTTTCCTTCCAGTACAGGATATCATAGATTTGACTTTCCTTTATATAGACCAGTAGAACAATCGTATATGTAGTCCATTACCATTCCTTTAGTTACAAAAAATGCAGAAGATGTGCTATTTGAAGATAGCGATATCCCTTGCGTTTTAACATTACACTTTAAAAACAAGTCCTCAGCGCAATAAAACTCACTATACGAATTACAATGGATCGATATACACGATACTCTGTTAATCAAAGCGGTGTTGGCGATGAAGTTTGTCATGTTTACAGGGCTAGTTTTAGGGTTCAAATGGGTAACGGCATAAGGTCCTTCTTCAGGGTAATGTTTCGTTTTGTTAAACCGTTGTTGTATTCAGGGTGAAAAGGAGTTCGGTAAAAAGGCTTTAAAAACAAGTTCCAATATAATAACCGACATGCTTAATAAAGAGCCAAAACAACCTGTAGGCGATATTTTAAAAAATCGATTTATTGCGGCAAAAGATAACCTCGAACAAAAGAATTAAAAAATGACGGGTCTGGTCTCAATTTTAAAAGGAAAGCGCAAGTCTAAAAAAGCTCAGTCTCAAAGTAAGCGTAGAAAGGTAAAGGATATTTTCATAGTCAAGTTGTAATGGAGTGTTTAAAATCAGGGCTTTACATTTTTCTAAAACGCAGCATACAAACATCCATCGTAAACAGTCACACCTTTACATATAAATCTTTTACGCCAGCAGACAATCCCACTCAGTTGGAATTCAACTGCTCCGGCCATAGTGATTATTATATTAATTTAAATTCTGTACGTCCACTGTTACGCATTAAACTAGTTAAAACTGGTGGATCAGATATAAGTGGAGCAGAGTCAAACACAGCAGGATGCGTTAATAATCTTTGCATTCCATGCTCAGTTGTCAAAGTGTCTCGCTAAACGACAAACCTGTTACTCTTCACGAGACAAATTATCATTACAAGGCTTACTTTGAAAAAAATTTAAATTATGGTTCTGACGCTTCTGGTACACATTTAGTGTCTAGCCTCTGGTATCTTGATTCTTTTCAAGAACTCAGAGACAATAATGGTTACTGTACCCGATTAAAATACATTGGCAATGGTCAGACTGTTGTGCTGTATGGACGGCTGCATGACGACTTGTTTAATTCTGATAAAATGTTAATTAATGGTGTTGATATGAATATTAAACTGACTCGTACACCAGAAGCTTTTTATTTATTGGCACCTAACGATGATACAAAAGTACGTATCAAAATTTTAGACGCTACTCTTTTTATCACTCAAGTCGAATTGAAACCCACTTTACTCTTAGCTCACGCTAATGTTTTAGCTATAAAGCGTAAGGCACACTATCCTGTAACACATACGCAGTTCAAGACTTTTACAACGAGTTCTGGAACTCAGCAAATTTCTATTAATAATGCATTCCTTGGGCGGGTACCAGACCGAATTCTTATAGTTTTAGCTAAAAATTCAGCATTTGTTTGTTCTGCCAGTACGAATCCCTTTCACTTTCACCGATATGATATGACAAATCTTGTGCTGTATGTAAATGGAGTTCAACATCCTTCGGAAGCCATTACTATGGATTGCTCTTCGCCCTTTGGAGCTACAACTTACGAAACATTATTTTCAAGTACTGGTATTCATCACGATTATGGTGCTCATATGATTACACTAGAAAAGTTTACAAAGGGTTTTAACATGTTAGGGTTTGATCTGACACCTGACAGAGAGGCTGATGAGGAGCATATAAGCTTACCTCGTCAGGGAAATTTGCGCATTGAAGCACTCTTTAAAAAACCACTGCCCGAACTGTAACATGCATTTTGTATGCTGAATTCCCCGGGCACATTGAAATCGATTATTCTAGAAACGTTACAGTAGAATGAATTCTATTCAGATTCATAAAGTTTTAACAAAACATGTAAAATGTTTTCAAGGTGTTTACCCTATGGATCTTCTAACATCCACACTTATAAAACCGTCAATAATTGTAATTAACCTCGATAAACATTATATGCCCGGATCGCATTGGGTAGCTGTTTGTTTCTCTGATTCTGGGTGTGCCGAATATTTTTATTCGTACGGCCTACCACCTTTCAAGTATGAAATCATGGCATACCTACAGCGCCACTCAATTTCTTGGACATTTAATCGCCACAGACTACAGGGTCTAACTTCGAATGTCTGCGGACACTACTGCTGTCTCTACACCAATCACAGAGCCCGAGGACTATCAACGACGTCATTTGTCAACATGTTTGTACCTGCTCGCTACACCTGCAATGATAAAAAAGCGGTGCGAATGTTTCGCGCTCAGTTTGGAAAGTGTCCCGCTTGCGGCCGGTTGGAAGAGGAGCAGCAGTCGTGCAAATCGCAGATAAAATAAAGGTACGTACATTCAAACTTATCAGTCTACAATATCACTCGTAGTGATTGATTTCACTTTCTTAGAAGGGCGGGATAATGAAATCGTTGTTAAAGAGCTGGCAGTTGCCGACTCTCACATTAATAGGGTCTCGTCATATTTCTTTAAGAGACCGTAGGAATGGAAGAAGTACCTATGTTTAATGCTGAAATGAATCAGGCTATTGGCCATGGTTGTAACTGGAACGATGGTGATATTCCATATTCAGAGCTGCAATCTGTGCTACATTGCGAAGTATCATCAGCTGTAGCAATTTATTGTTTGGACCTCAGAAAACAAACTTTATTAGCGGTCTTATCGACCGGACAGTTATTGATATTACTCAGCTAGGTTGCCCTGAACTATCCGACATTAGTCTTCCTGCCATCACCTGCACGTTTGCATGTCACAAGTCCAAACATGTTTGTGCATTGCGAACAGCCTATTCATTAGCTCAGTGGCTCAGCTATATCATTCTGAGTATACAATATTCAAAGTGCCCGGCTCAGCCTGATTATCATTAATGTTTTCCAGATGGCGGGGTTGCTTCGCCGCACATACTATCTGAACGAGCGAGAGACAGTGTCTAAGGAAAACAGATTGGTCACAATTAATAGACTTGGCAAGTGGCTGCATAGACAAAGAAGTGATCAAATACGGCAAACTACAGGATGAAATTCTAGAGTGGCGTTATAAGTGTTTTGAATTCAAATCCTTTTGTATCCCCTCCTGAAACAAATGCCATTGATTTCAATACGTTGTGGAATGAATTAAAGTATAAAAACAGTTGTTTTTCTGATGATAACTAAATGGTTATAAGTGTGGAAATAAAAATTAAATTGTATGTATATTGTACTTTTAGTTGTAATAAAACAGCCAACATTTTATATATTTGTAAAAATGTAAAAATTGTGTCTTTATTTACCCTAATTACCTGGGATAGGTTCCTAAAAAGAGATGGTTAATGCCACAGTATTCGAACCTAGAATCTTTCAATTATGAATCTGACATCTTACCGTTCTAGCGAACTCTTTCGAGTGTCGTATAAATTTGTAGCCATATTATAACATGCTAGTCTTATTCAAATAATTTAAATAGTGCACTAGTCCGCCATATTGTAATATAGCTACCTTATTATAAGTTCAAAGTTAAGTTTAAAATCCAAAATAGTGGTTTGTTTACATCAACCAATAATAAAAACAAGTTAGTTTAAATTTACCGCTCTAGCCGCCATATTTACAAAAAATTTAAAATGGCGGTAGCACCAAATCCAAAATAATAACAAGTTAAGCACGGCGTCACACTGTCTACCTCATTGTTTACATAATCTCGCCTAAGGGTGTTTACATCACGTTACAATAACAAAAGTTTCAAAATAATAACAATACAGAGTTAGGTTTACAGGAAAGGTCGTTCACCCCTACGCCATCTTTGTTGACAGAACATAGCCTGGGGCTGTTTATATCACATGAGAATAACAAAAGTTTCAAAATAATAAATCACAGTTAGGTTTACAGGGAAGGTCATTCACTCCTCCGCCATCTTTGTTGACATAACAGCCTCGGGCTGTTTACATCACGTGACAATAACAACGTTTTAAAATAATAACAATTCAAAGTTAGGTTTAAAGTAAAGGTCATTCACCTCTCCACCATCTTTGTTGACATCGCGTGATCGCCTAAAGGCCTAAAGAAGGGTGGGGTGAGTTAGGTTTGTAAATAATAAGTTAAAGTTAAGTTAAGACCTTGCGCCATACTGTCTGGAGGTAGGGGAGGAAGGGGAAGGTTAGGTTTGTTTAGTGTGATGTCACTAGAGGGAGCTCAAGGTTAGGTTACAGAGGTCATTGAACCTCCCAAATGGGACGGCTTACTACTCTCGGAGCTTTGTGTTTCTTTCATTTATGTCTTCTGATGTATGTGGGCCTGGTAGCATAGTCGGTATAGCGACTTGCTACGGGCTGGACGGTCCGGGGATCGAATCCCGGTGGGGATGAGATTTTCCGCACCATTCCAGACCGGCCCTGGAGCCCACACCGCCTCCTGTACAATGGGTACCGGTACTTTCCCGGGGTAAAGAGCGGCCGGGGTGTGTCGCTAACTCCTCACCCCTTCTAGTGCCATCTCCATGAAAGAGTAGAGCTATACGTCTACTCCACCTATAGGCCGTACGGCCTGTACAGAGCCTCAGTGCCTGTATAATGGTGTACGTTACCCTTGTACCTTCTGGAATAAGGAGCTGTGTCGTGGGCTGAGTGGTTTCTGACCTTTCGAAGGAACGTAGGGCCCTCATCTGGAAGGGTCAAGAGGTCCCAGAACAATCACTTCCTGAAGACGAACGTACTGTTTTTTCGAAACGTCGGGAACCACTCAGTGACAAACGGCGTCCTATCCAAGAAAACCTGATTTCGGAACTTATTATTGTTTGGGAGCCCTCACGCCCCATACAATCAACACTTCAGCCCACCGGTTGAGAAACGATGCCAGTCGTCATCAATAGTGGTAGGTGTCTGTGCGCAACAGTGGTACCTTTTCATAAGCAAATGGTCACATGTGAGCATATTTAATACCTGTTGCTAATCATCAGTACGCTGTGGGAGAAAATTTTTAGTGCAGTGCCACGACGCCGTCTGACGGGGACTGATGTCACTTTCCGTGCGTTAATGAAATCGACGAAGATGGTTCATGAGGAAGTGGGATGGGAAGGGCATGGGCTAGATTGATCTGGCTCAGGATAGGGATAGGTGGCGGGCACTTGTACATACGGTGATGAAGCTTCGGGTTCCATAAGTTGTGGAGAATTTCTTGACTACCTCAGAAGCGATTAGCTTTCCAAGAACTATGGCCCATGGAGTAAGTAATGAAATCAGCAAGTGAACTTTAACCACTCACGTGCATATTGCGTCAAAGTTTATTTTATTTATACAATTTACCGATGCCTTCAGGTGATCATTGTAGCATATGCAGCGTCGAACGATGGAATTGGTGACATGTATTGGAAAAGATGTGGAACGCAGTGGTCATGACCTAAATGAATATGCTATAGTGTGTAGGCTTGTGCAGTGTGGCATGATCATCACGTAATCTGTCTTACGACAGGTTCTTAGCCTCTGCCAAAACGAATTCTCCAGAAAGAGCGATCTAGCGCTTCCTCTTTCAGTTTCCAGCATCTGTTTGTTTCCTTCATCCAGTAGCTGCTTACGTCTTCTTCCTTGCCTTCCATTCTCTTCTGTCTTTTGTTCTTTCTTTACTTCAGCAACGTGTTTTAGAAAGCAGTTCATACGTAAGGTGTGACCAGTCCAGTTAGCCTTCCATCATTTTATTGTATGATGTTCCTTTCCTCCTTGACTGTTTGTAATGTTTCTTCATATTTCACACGATGGGGCCAGGTAATCGTCTCCACCCTTCTTCAGCACCGCACTTCAGAACTTTCAAGGCATTTCTGATGTTTCTAAAGTGTCGAATTTCTACACTGTACAGTAAAATTTATGCTCCGAACGTAGCATCTTACTACTTCCTGCCTTAAAATTTCAGTCCACTTTGCTGGTGAAGTCTTGTTGAATGATGCTAATGTCTCGCTTTGTTAAGGATGTTACGGTGTAATTTACTTACAGTTGACTGTTCTGTTTTTTGGTTTTATGTCTATATTCTGCAGGGTAAGGTAAAGTTGTACATGTGCACGCCGTCAAGCCATGTGAGAACAGGAGTTATACTTCCACTCGGTCTTGAACTTGGCGCTAGAGAGATGTGGGTCATCAGATCTAGTACGGAAGGCTAATGTTAGGGTTGGAGGATGCAGTTACCACCTGCCTGGTGCTGTGGAGAATTAGTGAGAGAGCTGGGGCCTAACTCGAGATGGAACTGTAACGTAACGTCATTTATTTGCAGCCAGTTGTAAACTGGTTTTGTGTGTAGGAATCTTTCCTGCATGTTAGTATCGCTATATTTACTTGCGTAACGAATCATGTCGTTACGCTCATCCCAAAGTCAGGCTACAACGAAGGCTTCAGCTATGAGATTATTTTTCTGATTGGAGTTCTGTCTGGCTGACTAGGGATCCGCGTATGTTCCAATTTGTAGTTTTTCAAATTTTCTGTCATTATTTCATCTTATATAGCTTGATTTTGGGATTGCTGGTGAAATATGAATGGTAGAGTTTTTTGACAGAAGGGGGTCCTAACATTTATTTTGAGGGACAGAGGAAAACTCCTAAGAACCTTAGTCAGGAAAACTTCTGTACCGGCGGAAATTCGAACCTTCTACCTTCTGAACACGACGTTACCGATATATTGCACCATCTCGGTTCCAAGACAGTTCTTATGGCATAGGAATATTTACAAATCTTTTGAACGCAAAGTGAAATTTTCGATAAGCTAATTTAGCAACGAAAGTTTCAAGTCTTCTGGGATGTGACGCTATGTCTAGGGACTGCGGAGACCAAGAAGATGGAGGTGGAAAGGTCTTGTGAAACGTCCGTAATTGTTTGGTGATCGCCACGGCTTCGTACTCCAGAAAAATAGATTTTTCACCAACACACCGCCGTGAGAACAGGTCACAGAACAACGTAACTTGAAATTTTATCTGCATGTATTTTACTTTGAATTGTACTCTGTACTCCATTTCTTCTTGACCCAGTTCTTGTTGGAGACTAAAAATAAAAATGTACGCTGTATGCATATTTGGGAGGTTTTAGGGGAGTTTTTCTGTTTAAGTCATTTAACGAGACACTGAACAATTCTGGAGTCCATCATTAATTCATACTGCGACATATTGGTCGGTGCAGCGTTCTGAGACTAACACTTTTTTCTGATGCGACAGCCCTCCAGTGGGCCAGGATCTCCTCACTCACGAGGTTTCTAGATCACACACAACGACGCACCACAGTCGGTAGGACTCCGCTGGACGAGTGATCAGCTCGTCGCAGAGACTTCTACCTGACAACACACAACACTCACAACAGACAAATATCCATGCCCTCGGTAGGATTCGAACCCACAATCTCAGCAGGCGAGCGGCCACGGACCTACGCCTTAGACCGCGCGGCCGCTGGGACCGGCGAGACTGATACTTGCCTCTGTAAAACGTAAACCGTTTTGATTCACATTCGGATTTATAGGCCAGTAGAATATTTCATGCTTTCTTCTTCGATCGGTGTGTTATTTTACGGCTTAGTTGTTGGATAATACTCCGGATGGAGCAGTGTTTATAGTTCATGATCAGATTTACTGAAGATTTATACTCTGATATAGGTCTAGATGGCCACTGATGTTGAGTTGAGCTACGAATTCGTTGAATGAGCAGTCGCATAAACCGATAGTTGGTTTTTACCAGTTGAAACATCTTTGTGTACAGTGGAGGAGTGATGTACATCTAACACAATGACCTTGGAGAAATATGATAAACTAAAATGACTCAAGGTTGATCAGTTGGTAGGTTTTTTTGATGATGGTAATGAGCTTTAATTCAATATGTGTCATATGCTGAGCGAACACCATTTACTGTGAGTTGGTATAAAGTGACAATACATCCGGGGGTACGTGGCGGCACTGCGCTACAAGCTGGAAGGTCGCGGGTTCGATTCCCGATAGAGTCATTGGGGTTTTTCATCCGGCCGCACTGTGGCCGTTGGGTCGACTCAGCCTCTTACGAAAACACACAACACTCACAGGAGACAGCTATCCATCCCCCGGCATGGTTGGAACCCGCAGTCCCAGCAAAGCGAACGACCGCGGACTCACGCCTAGACCGCGCGTATTGGCTGATCAAAGGATACCTGATTTAAAATGTAGCATATTAGTTATCAACGCTGGCCTTAATTTAGACAAATTAGTTGTGGATATGAAGTCTGACTGTCGATTCAGTTTTAGAGTTAAATTATGAAACGCAACAGATAGAATGCATTGGTAACGTCTGTTCCAACTCGACGCGATTGCAGGCTATCATAGCTGAGATTTTACATGTTTCTTCTTAATTGTAAGTCATAAGTTCACCCTAGAACAGGCCATGAAGGCTCAGAGTGGGAGTAGAGGTATAGCTCTACGTTTCCTTTAACATCGGCGATAGATGGGGTGGGTGGACAACGCCACGTCCCGGCTGCTTTACTCTCGGGAAAGAAACTCGATGCCCATTTTATAGGTAACTGGGTGGGCCCCAGAGCCGGTCTGGACAGGTGCGGAAAATCCCGCCTCAACCGGGATTCGATCACCGGGCCGACCGGGCCATAGCCAGTCGCTATACTAAATACAATATCCCGGCTCCATTTGTCAGTCACATCTAAATTTAGTGCAAACAGGTTCATCGGATAGACGGACAGGCGGACATGGAAGAGCTGACTGCCGCATTTTGAAACTTTGTGGATATGTGCGTGGAAGGTGGATGAAGTAAAAACAAGAAAATACAAAGTGAAAATAATCGGGTGGTCTGTCACTCATCGCGGATAGCCCTTGAAAGGGCCGGTAATTCTATAGAGGGGTTGGATGTTTGGGTGAATGGATGGATGGATGGATAAGGCACGGAAGGAGAACCCTGTGGTTCGAGTGAAGTTGAGTCAGCCTTTTAGTTTCTTCATAACATGTCGTGCGTCAGGCGGACGTGGTTGATACGTACAAGCTAAAATCGTGGGCGAGGCGGACTAATTGTAAATTAGCATGGTGGTGGCGAACAGCAGAAAAAGATAAAAAGGTAAAGGTCACGCTTGTACAAGCACTGAAGCTCTTTACAGGCTGTACGGCTCATAGGGGGAGTAGAGGTATAGCTCTACTCGTTCGTGACCAACGCCAATAGAAGGGGTGAAGGGTCAGCGTCACGCCCCGGCCGCTTTTTACCCCCTGTAAAGACCCGGTACCCATTGTACAGGAGGCTGGGTGGGCCCCAGGGCCGGTCTGGACAGTTGCGGAAAACCTCGCCTCCCACCGGGATTCGATCCCCGGACCGTCCAGCCCGTAGCCAGTCGCTATACCGACTACG
>Ga0268261_10004897_pt1 | contig 10100 bp, 7 predicted proteins | sample TergutNc150P1_FD_190353 | JGI IMG/M metagenome (GOLD analysis project Ga0268261, IMG submission 190353) | Nasutitermes corniger P1 segment gut microbial community from laboratory colony in Florida, USA - Nc150 P1 (SPAdes) (version 2) | ecosystem: Host-associated > Arthropoda: Insects > Digestive... | reverse complement strand
TATATATATATGACATTAGTAGCCTAAGGGTTAATGATTTAACCCTTATCCTGCTAACGTGAAGAAAATGGTGAGCTAATAATGCCAGCAAATAGCAGATGGGATTTAATTTGGGGTTTAAAGGGTTAAAGAAATACAATAAACATAACTGATACCCCAAAGTGTTCCACATGTTGATCATATGAATCATGACTAATTTGTATGCGCCCTAATGTAACATGAAGACCAATGAGGGAGAGAGAACTGCAAAAACTTCATTTGCATTTGGACACCACGCGCTTAAACCCAGAGCTATTCATCCTACTTTTCGTCCAAGAAAATACCAAACTGAGTGACTTCCGACTCACAGAAATCCTTTCCCAAGTTACACATTATGCCCACTGGCAATCAATGTCTGACCACCTTCAAGTATCAGTCACCATACTGCAACAAATTTTGTATAACGTTTTAAGCCATTTTAACTGCTGAGAATTATACTTTATATATACATATATCTCGGCCTCTTTTATCCCATGAAATGTTTTCAAATCTGCTTGACTTCTATACAGCATAACAATACATATATATCACAAGACAATAATACCAGTATGTCAACAAGAAATACTGTATAACAAACACTGTTTTGCAAGTCACACTTGCAAAACTACTTTCATGAAGCTGCCATATCGCCAGTTTACACACAAAACTATTTTCCTCTATGATGGTGGCGTACAGTAGGTTTCATGCAACCTCAGAGTATATAATACACCTCAAAGGTCAACACCACTAAGACAAGCGCCCATTCCTGTGCACCATCCTGGGTCAGTCCACATAATTACACCCTATTTCCATTAAGACCCATTTGGACATTATCCTTGCATTTCCTTCTCAGTATTCTAAATTAATTTTTTTGGAGACAATTCACACTAAAATATTACACGAAACCCGTCTTTCCCCCATGTGTCACAAATTCAGTCTATCACAACCTCCTTTGTTTTACCATGCTGAAACTTCAGTGTGAGCTGTATGGATTAAAAATTCCCATTTCACCTCTACTATTATGCATCGGACAATACAGTAACGGTGAAAAGACTGAAAACCTGAAGGTCTTGCGATAGTTGTAAATTTCTTTTACCCAAGTTTCTTCAGGTTGAGATATGCAGAGACTGTATAAAAAAGATTAGGTATATGAAACTTGAAATTCTCGCTGCTTTGAGTCTTTGTTTTGTACCAGTATTTTGTGGTTTTTTGTTACATGAAATGTAGCTAAGAGTATGAAATGCATTTGAGTGCAAGTGTGATATACTGCAGTCATGGTCATGTAAAGAAAAAATGCACAGAAATACTGACACACTAAAAAAACTAAAGGAAAAACTCCTAGAAATACTGAAACACAAAAAATGTAAGATTTAGAATTCAGTGCCGAGTAAATACACCTCAATGAAGATTTAAAGAATTTGTTTGAAAAAGTTAATAGCCTGATATTAAAAGCAAAATCCCCAGGTAAGTTAACAAAACAATATGATAAAAAACAGCTATCCCACACAAGAACTACCATACGAATATCAAACACATCACTCACAACAACAGACATTCCTACTGATATGAGATAGTAGAGAGACAGTCAACAAACACTACTGCCACATACTATCAACATCTCTTCCCCACATCTCATTACATTGTTTAAACAAATTTAAAATCCGAAACTGAAAAAATAAATATAGCGTTTCTCAGAAAGATGCTTCAACGTTTTGAGTCTAAAATATTACACATATTCAGTCAACACCTCAGAGAGGACACAATGTGTTCCCATTAGAAAGAACAACTTGGGGCAAAATGCAGATTTCTTAATGTTAAAAACAGCAGACTAAGGATTTGTTTATCTTTATATTGATAACCTGCTTTATCTGTCAGTGCTTATTAGAGTTCTTCATCTCTTCAAGGTCATCCTTCACTTGCCAGAAATCCAAAAATTTATGAAGTCTGCATGCACAGTCAGCACTTGTAGACAAGTAACAAGTTATACACACATAAACTACAAAATTTATTGTTCATTACATCTGCCATTCCTTATGCACACAGTAGTGACAGACCATACTAATTTTCTAAAAATTGGCATTCTAAAAATACTGCAAATTATTCTCAGGTCAATGGATATCATCAAATGCAGGGGATAAATGTGGGCGTCTGTCACACTAAGTGAATAAGGGTTAGAATTTGATCCTTTCTATATGATCGCAAGTTGTCACTTCTTACACGCTCAGACCCCATTCTTGGCAACCAACTAACAGTGGACCCAGAAGGACTTTTCTCCAGATCCCTAAAATAGAAATAATGTTACCTCTATTAGTAGTGCATTTTCAAGTCAATATTTCTGGGCTGTTCTACATGTTATTCTTATGTGACTTATTGTTCATATATTTAATACATACCCATTACTACGTTCATTCACAAAGGTCCAGTTGCCAAGTTATAGTTACTGGATAGAGATCTGTAAGGATGGAAGGATGCATCTAAATTATTGTATAATCACAGGAATTCCATATCCATTTTACTGTGAGAATACTGACTAAAGATGTAGCACTATAATAGCTGTGCTATCTAAAAACAGGAAAAATAAGGTATGCACATGCACAGACTAATAATGTTTCCAACATTTATTTATTTTAAATGTTGGAAGGTAGACAATGCATATTATTTGGCTATAACAAATAAAATTACGTTTTATACTTTACTTTTTCGCAGTTCTAGCAAATTTCAGTACTGCAACTTACAATATCATGGACAGCCATCATAAAAAATTTAAACCTTCTATGTGTGTTTTCTAAAACTTTTATTTTATTTATATCTGTTTCTAGTGACAGCAACCAGGATAAAATGATCAGAAGACCTCCAACAAAGAGATCGCATGGGAGACCTGAAGGAAGACGGAAGGAAAATTTTAAAACATATATTAGAGGAATTAAGCACAATGGATCATCCTAACAATATCTGGTGAAATATCAAACTAATGAAGCTCCTCATAATGCAACTTTCTCCAGTCTCCCTCACTTACTGACTTTGGCATTCTGTCCTTAAACACGTGGAAATGACTGTCTTTCCTTAAACAGACTAAGTTTCACACCTATGACAAAATATTATAACTGTGTATGTTTTAATGTTTATATTTTTAGGCATAAAAATGGAAGGCATACAATTCTAAAATGAGTGGTAGCAGCAATCACTGAATTTAAACTATTAGTTTGTTCATGAAAGTAATCTTGATATGTTACTTTCTTTCTCTGCCACAATTCCAAAGTGTTCATCAGCTATCTTTACATTCATTCTGCTTTCAGTGGAGAGACATGATTATTGACATAGTTTTATCTGTATCTATTTCTAACATATTGTACTTACTAGCCTCTTAACCTTTTGGCACCGGAGTTTTCATTTAAATTTTAGCACACCCTGTATGTAAAATGTGAATAATACAGGAACCAAAAAAGGTAGCATTATGAAATAAACAGCATTTTGAAGAGGAAAAAATGGAGAGTGTGCAGCATGTTTAAAATACTCAGTACTTATAGTTGTTGAAAAAAATATACAAAATGCAACATCTGGAGGGTAGCGATACGCCCGTCCTATATATAGGACGCACGGTTCTTAAAGGTTAATATACGTTCTGTGTTTTTAAACATAAATGTCTGTGACAAAAACCTCCACATTTTTTACTTTATCGTCTTCTGCCAAAAATGAACCAATTAACTGATTTGATCCTTACAATATTTACTGACAAAGTATCAAATGCACAGGTTACATGGAAATGACCGAAATTAAAGGGTGATCATGAATGGTCGGTAGACAAAGATTCAGAAGGTCGTGATAAGACCTAATTCCAAATACCACTCTCTCATTTAACTGAAGAAACTGAAGAAAATCATGGCTAACTTGTAAACTGGATGAAATTCCACCTGCTTACCTCCCAAGCACAAGTCTAGAGTGGTAATGTTACACCAGTCTCATCAGTTTCCCTACCCTGATGACATACTTGACATACTCATGGTACTTAAGCCTAACAGCAAACATATCAAAGACAGACATCAAAACTGTGGTAACAGCCTGGCATTCTCCACATCCTGAACGTGAAATTTTCAAAACAAACAGAGACTTTAACTTAGACAAAGAAATATCTGCTCCTAGGTATATTTCAGGTCAAGCCTGGGACCTTCCACGTAAGGAAATAATGTCATACCGGACATCAAAAGATCTCTGTCCACAAATAAATATATATTTTTGGGCACCAGAATTCAATCTGTGAAGGAAATAATAAGTAAACAGTGAAATCAAGAAGCCCTGTCCTGTACGTGGGATTCCAGTCTGTATTTCCTATTCACTGGACATTGCAAACCAGGCCAGTGAACTTATGCAGTTACAGCACCCACTCAGTCAACACAAAATTCAGGGTCTGAGTTCAGGGTGGATAACAGATTTCCAACCTGATAATATCACTGTAAATGTGAACTGCCATGAACACCACATAAAAAATACAAAACCATGCTAGGAGATTTAAAGTTTCAGTCACAAGACAAATACAGGGCAATTTCCTATCTATCTGCTATGTTATCACTATAATCACCTTCACTGTTCTAGTTACAACCAACCTGTCTGGCAGTACGATACAAACTTATGAGTGCAAAAACGTAACACATTTAGGATTCACAATGTCACACAACTTTCCCAATTCCATATTTTGGAATTTCTGCATTTTCTCACACATGGGCTAAAATTCGTGATTTTTTCAGACTTGATGTTTCATCATCATTCTCATTTACGTTTCAGAAGTGATGTGTTAATCTGTGTGCTGAACTGGGGGGGGGGAATCCCCATCTAGCAACTTCTGCTACACCAAGTGTAGCTTCATGAGGGAATCTACAGTTTCAACTTTATCATCTGGTGGTAAAGTAACAACTAAAGTTATCCTAGTTCTTAATTAAGCACCATATGACAAAGGCAGAGGTATAGTTTTCTGTATTCTTAACATCAGTTGGATGGGTTCTAACTACTTTACCCCCTGAAAGAGCTCCTACAAGGTGTCCTAGCTGCTTTAACCCCAGAAAAAGAGCTCCTGGTAGTCAATGAACAGGAGACTGGGTGGCCCCCAGAGTTGGTCTTGATGTTTTGCAGAAGAGAAAAATTCCATACCCTTGCCAAGAATCAAAACCCAATTCCTCAGTCACCCAGCACATGACTTTCTCAACAGAGCTAAACTGGCTCCCAGGGGACAGGAGTTGTAGTACACAGTTGGCAGCTGTATTTAATTTGGGGGTAACACCACTTGGGAATAGGGAATATTAAATCCCCTGCTTCTGTGGGTCTGGTGGCCAAATTTCAACTGTGTCACAAGACCATGGACATCACATGCCCAACAAAGTGAATGTCAGCCCCAGATCAATGTTATGACTTGACATTTTCCACAATCTAAGTTCCAGCAAAGACACAGGATTCAATCCATGCATCCAGAACCAGTCTAGAATCAGAGGTGCTGCAGGCATCCTACCCACTGATTACAATACCTTTATATCTTTGGATTTCATGGCAGTAAAGATGTACAGTGTGATCGTATGTGACATGGCCAGTGTCCATGGGGTCACATCCCAGCAGTTAGCAACATAAAACTAATACACTCTGTTCCTCATCTTTATCACAAAATTAGAACTTTCCTTCAAATGCTTCAATCCAGCATATATGTTGTATTTACAAGGAACGGTAAATTAATAATTATACAATTTAGTGATCCATGTCTGTGCATGTGTTCCTTGATGTCAAATTCGACAGGCATAATTCAAAATTCGTACACCTTCCGTCACAGTGGTAATTATGAAAAATATTTCACACAATCTCTAATTGTGTTAATAATCTATCCCCATTCAAATCTGATACACTGTTCCTCTCATTCATTGGTTATCATTATCACACTTGGTTTATTTATTGTGTATTTAACAATACAGCTGGCATCTCAGACTATATAGTGTTGAATGGTAGGATGATTAGTGAATGATCAATTGGAAATGACTTGAAAGGAAGCAACTCATGTGTGTGTGCGCACGCGCGTGCATGTGTGTGTGTGCATGTATGTGTGTGTATGTAGGTGCACATGTGCATGTGTGTGGGTGCATGTGCATATGTGTGTGTGTGTGTGTGCGCGTGCATGTGCATGTGTGTGTGTTCATGTGTGTGTGTGTGTGTTCGTGTGTGTGTTCGCGCGCGCGCGCGCGTGTGTGTGTGTGTGTGTGTGTGTGTGTGTGTGTGTGTGTGTTAATGTGTGTTCGTGTGTGTGTGTTCATGTGTGTGTGTGTGTTCGTGCATGCGTGTGTATGTGGGTGTGCATGTGTGCATGCACATGTTTGTGTGTGTGCATATGTTCATGTGTGTGTGTGCTCATGTGTGTGTGTGTGTTCGCGCGCGCGCGCGCGTTTTCGTGTGTGTGTTTGTGTGTGTGTGTGTGTGTGCACATGCGTGCAAAGACTCACATGTGGGCAAGACAGGGCAACAGCAGAGCAGTCATGATAGCTAATGTCCCAGCTGAGATTCATACCAACTACCTCCCAGACAATAGTCTCAGGCATTACTGCTATACCTACCTGATCAATAACATGTCACTATCAAAGAGCTACTCACAGATTTAAATAGTTGGTGTGATGTTGTACATTCAAAAAATACTCAACTTCACAAAAGTTGCACATACATTTTTAGAGCCATAAATTAAGTGGCAGTGGTGTTCCATCTCATACTGCCAACATGTTGGTAATATCGGCGATACAAAACGAAACCATACAGAGATGGATTGTGTCATGCCATGATGAATGAAAACCATCAACTAGTTAAACAATAATTAGAGTGGGACAGACATTATGATGATAGTAAACAGCTGTCTGTTTTCTTATACAATAAAGAAATAAGGCTAAAGAATGGTACCTCGGAAATCACATTACTGAGAACAACAACACTTACTTGTTCAACTTCATGTAACAGTCATCCTGTACTCAAGTAATTACAGCACTCCTTCCAACACCAACCAAGGACAAATTAATGATGTGGCAAAGACAAACTTATAAAGAATATTTTTACACATGGGAAAGAAAGAATCCATACATTTGCAAATTATGGGAACAATATATATAATGCATGAATGCATAATTTTTAATCAAGTTTCCAGATCTTATCTACAGACTCGAACATGCAGGCAGACGTAACTGTAAGCAATTCTACTCCATTCATGAAAATTTATACATTATATTAAAGACAGATGCCAACAGTAATGGCTGACGAAACTGCAATGAATTAACATAAGACAGGATAATGGTGACAGACCAGACTTTAAAAGAGAGAACTGACAAGAAAAATGATAAAGATGCTGACAAAAAGGACAGGGATTTGTAGAGAAATAAGTGCAGTGCCCTGGCACTAACACAGCTTACTTGCAAGCCCACCATGTCACTAAGATTGGTTTCCTGTGGCCACCAACCTTGTTCAATTTTAGCTTGTCATACTCTTGTGCCTTGTTGTACAGTAATACACCCACGATCACCGTGCACGTTCCAAGCCCGCTCAGCAGCGTCACGGGATTTCCAAACAATAACACTGATAACCAGATCAGGAATGCTCGTTTTGCTGTGTTTGCTACACTGTAATCAACAATGAATGAACACATCATGGATAACAGTTGTGAATTTACAACACACCAATACCCAACACCAACACTGTAAAAACTATCTACCTTTGTCATGTTAGATCATAAAGATTCCAAACCATTAACATAAAATGCTACCATTTAACCAGGTCCTTAGCCAGCTAAATTCCCCTGCCTTGTCTTCACAAAGGTAACATTCAAAGAACATCAGTGAAAATTCAGTATGTACGTTCTACTTCTCACGTCAAAGACAGACTGTCAACCCACTACAACCACCTTCATTCAAAAACTCTTAACAATATACCACTGAAGTTCAATAAATAATTTCTTCAATTTCCTACCCACATCATCCTGTTTAGGCCTAAAAAAGTTCCTTTGCACTTGTTTTCAAAATAAGATAATGCTAATGTTTCTCCCTCAGGACAAACAACACATCAAAGCAACAAAACAATGTAAAAATATAAGTTTCTTTTGTGCATGTACAAGCACATATTCTTTTGAAAAGAATAGATATCAGTTTATTGAACTGCATGATAGAATTTCATAAATTTATATGACTTCAATTCCCCTTTAAATTTACTTTGTTCTGTATTTTTAATATGATTGAAGGGATTTCTATAGAGATAAGACCAATACGAGGGAAACTGGACAGGCAGCAAAATTTTTTCCCAACTGTCATTTTTGTAACTTGTTTACAGACACCATGGTACAAAGCCTTCAGTGAACATCATATGATTAAGAAATTCCAAGTTATCAAATTCAAAGGTACATACATCAATGCCTTCTAGAAAAGCATGTTTTTGGCAGCAATATTTAGGTCATATTTTAAAATCCTATTTTAAGTTAAAAATTTAACCCACCGTGTGGGAATTCTGGGTGAGAAATGATGGATAAGAAAGGGCATACTCAGCAATGTGTCTCACAAGGACATGCAAGTTGTTACAGTGACTAGGCTATGGACTGGACTACTGAGGAAACATGGGTTAATTACAGCAAGTGCACGAGATTTTCCTCTTCTTTAAAACATCTGGACAGGCTGTGGGGCCCACCCAGCCTCTATTCAATAGGCACCACAAACTCTTTCTCAGGAGATAAAGTGACTGGGGTGTGAAGCTGATCACTCCTGTCCCATATAGTGCTAAGGTTAAGAATAAGTGGAGGTATACCTCCTTCCCCCCATATACCTTGATGGTGTGGGGGCACGCGGTAGCGCAGTTGGTTGAGGCACTGCGCTACAAGCCGGAAGGTTGCGGGTTCGATTCCCGATGGTGTCATTGGATTTTTTCATTGATATAATCCTTCCGGCCGCACTATGGCCCTGGGCTCGACTCAGCCTCTAACAGAAATGAGTACCAGGCATGTCTCCTGGGGGTAAAGGTGGCTGGTGCGTAGGGCTGACAACCTTACCACCTCCATGTGCCGACTGTCTTGAAATCTGGGAACCTCAACCTCCTGAAACGCTCAGGGCCTCTCCAGGCCTGTAATGGGATTACTTTACCTTACCTTGATGGCGTGCACAGGTAAAATGCTACGTTCTACCAGCACACATAACTTTCCATTACCCCATATTTTTATTTTCACTTGTTCTTCCCAGATGGCAGGGAAGTAGCCTTGGGTACCTTCAAACAAGCTGATGGCAAGCAATGCCTCAGCATCGCTTGCCATCAGTAACTAGTTACTTGGGGCTTTAGTCCTTTGATTTAAAAAAAAATATGTTGTATCAAGAGTAGCAGTGTGGGCTGAACAGGCCACTCCACGCATAACAACGTGCCCCATAAATGCCTACACAATGGGTTAATAAAGTTCTTTCAAGTGGCTGCACTTCCGAGTTGTCTCTTCCCATGAGACTTTTTAACCAGAATTTTAACCTATTAATTTCACAAATATCCTTACCTATGAGTAACAGGACTAATATAATCCATAAGCACATAGGCAGTGATACTTTGAAAGTGGAAGAAAATGCCATTCAAGATGAATGCTGAGAACAGCGCAGAGTCTGTACTCTTCTGGACCCCACTAATGTCTACAAGAAAAAATGATGCTGGTATCTGCACAATCACTGATGCGATACTTGTGTAAAACTGCAACTCTGCTGGCCTGCCAACAAAAGACATTCAATACATTTAAGGTTTGTGGTTCCGTGCATCTTCAATCACTCGAATAAAACAACCAACTAGATGCAACAATCAATCGTAAAATTTATTGCCTTGTCGTACAGATACTGCTCAACATTCCTTTATTGATACCAACTTGATACACAATTTTTTTTGTATAAATTACATAAAATTAAGTTCCTCTACGTGTTTCGAGCGTCATCCGCTCATCTTCAGGAGGTCAATGATGTTATTTGTACATGTATGCAGCCTCTGATATTCTCATTCTCTGCAGGCGGCCGTCTTGTGCACTTGCTAAGGGGAGACTGAGTCTCCCCTTAGCAAGTGCACAAGACGGC
>Ga0268261_10004896_pt1 | contig 10100 bp, 9 predicted proteins | sample TergutNc150P1_FD_190353 | JGI IMG/M metagenome (GOLD analysis project Ga0268261, IMG submission 190353) | Nasutitermes corniger P1 segment gut microbial community from laboratory colony in Florida, USA - Nc150 P1 (SPAdes) (version 2) | ecosystem: Host-associated > Arthropoda: Insects > Digestive... | reverse complement strand
GTCGTGTGTTGTCAGGTAGAGGTCTCTGCGACGAGCTGATCACTCGTCCAGAGGAGTCCTACCGACTGTGGTGCGTCGTTGTGTGTGATCTAGAAACATCAAGAATAGGTGCTCCATATATATATATGACATTAGTAGCCTAATGGTTAATGATTTAACCCTTATCCTGCTAACGTGGAGAAAATGGTGAGCTAATAATGCCAGCAAATAGCAGATGGGATTTAATTCGGGTTTTAAAGGGTTAAATGTAGTTTGATACCTTGCCACCTCAAGCAGCAGAAGTAACAGGAGGATATCTCACCTAACATCAACATTTGTCTTTATCCACAGTGGTTTTAAGTTCAGTTGTCAATATAACGTGTAGATGTCCCTTGATTCAAGCCCTCCAATTATGATATCACCACAACACAATGAAAAAATATTGGACTTTCTAATTTTTATAAATTTCATATGTACAGTAGTAATGCAGCACATAAATGTAACATTACTGGTGAAACAGCAATGCACTGTTATCTTGAGTGTGGGTGAGGACCCAACAAACCAAACAGTCTTTGGGATGACAAAATGCCAAGCTTCTTGCTAGAAAATCCATGGAAACTTATGCAGCAAGTGGGAGAATTTGATTGTTTCAGTACCTGAACTAATCTGCACAACCTACGAATCAGTAAGGACATGAAGGTCAGTGAAATTTAATGGAATTCCATTACGTTGTGAAAAGTATGGGTTTTCAACAAATTAAAGTTTCAAGATGAAACGGGGTACTCTGGAAGTATATGTCATTTTGAGCATCTATTTCTTTGTGGGAGGGGTTATATTATCCTCAGAATTCAAAGCTGCTACAGTTGGATAACTAAAATTCTGCACAGGAATGAATCTAAGGACTAATGTCCCCTTGTGGTTATGATTCAGCAATGCTTTATGCTATGTATGCATAATGCATGACAGATTCACGTACTGTGTGGTGTAGCAACTGCAGAAACCATGTAACACAAGATTTATTTATAATTTGGTTTTGCCCAACAGTTAAAAATGTACATTACGAACAATGGCACTGAAACCCATGCTCTGTTCTGTTCCAACTCAACAATCCATCAGGCCAGCCATTCATTCTGGAACTCAACACAAAACATCTCCTCAAATGAAATGGCCTTTCTTTGACCAAACAGCCTATCTCTCATGTAGTTTGTGGCATCATATCATGCTCAGTAAACTGGACACAAGATCAATGCCATTCTCTATGGACCCATATATACATAATCCACAGTTATACTGAAACACACTTGCTGCTAAAGTAACAGCTGGCTGCTGCCAACAGGGGTAAGCATGGCACAAAGTCAACAGAATCTCTGGAATTGTTCTGATATTCTGTAAGAAGTCACATAATTCTATACACACCCACATACATGTACATACCATGGAACACACACTTCCTGCTGTAGTAACCGTATGCCACCAACATGAGGATGGTATGAAGTCAACAGACTCTTTGGAATTGTTCTGATACTCTTGAAGAAGCCACATAAGAGCAATTCCTAAACCCTTCAATTAGCAACAACACAGTTTAAGAACAGGGATGCTGTGGTAGTGCAAAATTTTCTATATTTTCACAATTAATAACACCGTGTTCATTTTTAAAATTTAAGGTATTTGACATTGACTGTATAAGCAGTAAATTTACAATCATGATGAACTGCAGGAATACAAAATATTGTACACCCAATGGTTGCTACCAGAAAAATATTATTTTAATGCAGACTATATACATTTTCACTGCTTTTGTATTTTTACTCTGGAATGTCTCTGATCAGTATTAAAACACCATAAGCTATGGGCAATATTCTGATTTAATGATACAAAAGGTTTGTTGCTATTTCAATTTGTGGCAACTTTAAACACTAAAATCACATTATGACACAATGACACACTTGTAACACACACACACAAAAAAAATAGATTTGAAATGTTGCCATCAGCAGCTTCAGGTGCAATTCTGTGTGTAAATATTTCTATGTGCTTCCAAACTGTAGATTATGTGCAAACTGGCAGAGAAGCAGCAATCCACCTAAATAATAATAACAATAATAATAATAATAATAATAATAATAATAATAATAATAATAATAATAATAATAATAATAATAATAATAATTTAGATCTTTCATCACAGAAACCATATATGATACAATTAATTAAATATTAATGTAGCAGAGAATTCAAGAAATTATTTCATTGTCATTGAAACACTTAACACTCATCCCTTGCAACCAGTAACATCAGTCAAGACGCTGCAGTCTCAGTGCAGTCCACTTTACCACACAGTCTTCTTGGAGCTTATTGTAAGATTATACTTACTGGGGTTTACCAAGCCACAGTGATGGGTAAGAAGTCTCACTGCAACAACACATCACTACTTTTTTGCTAAGGCCAAACCCAGACCAACCAATCCACCAATAGCCAATACAACACCACCTGCCACAGCCATTCCAATCAGACCCTCTGAAATTACAACAAACATGTATATGTCAATAAAGCCCCACATTTACACATAATGTCACAGCCCACATTTTAAAAGAAATTAATCCACTGGCTTCAGGTTTATGAAAAAAGCTCTGAACAATGTTTGGAGAGACAGAGAACTTTCTGGAAGAATTATTTTGTATTTTCAGGTGTTACATTCGGGGCATCAGACAGTTCCATGTGCCCTGGGGTCGACTCAGACTCTAAAAATGAGTACCAGGATATTCCTGGGGTTAAAGACGGTCGGTGTGTAAGGGTGACGACCTTACCACCTTCATGTGCCGAGTGTCTAGAAATTCTGGAGCCTTAACCTACCAGAACCCCAAAGGCCACTAGGCCTGTAGTGGGATTACTTTACCTTTTACCTTTAGGTGTTACATTATTTTGACTTTTCCTGACAGATGACAGACTTGTGTCATTTTTGGTTGTGCCCTAGAATGCCTCAATAATACACACCGACCATTGCCTGTACACATATTGCATCCTGGTGGCAGAAAAATACTTTTTTTTCTGTAAATAATCCAGCCCCTATGTATTCTTTCATCTCTAAGAGCCTCAAACTCAATGTGTTAAATAAATTAAAGTATCAATTACTACAAAAGTACAAACCTTTTTCCATCTTTTTCTTGATTAATGTTTCCAACTTTTGGACTTGCTGATTTCCTGGTTCAATTTGCAAAAATGTTCTGACATAACGTAAGGCTGTAGAATATTCCTGCAATAACATAAATCACCATATTAAATTATCTTTGAGTATTAGAAACAGAACACACAATATTTAAAAATCTCAAAAGAGAATTTATACATTCAAACACAGGTACACCCACCTTTATTCTAGCATTGCCTATTGCCAAGTAATACAGATAATCCCTTCTCCCTTCTGCATTACTATTCTGGTACAGCTCTTCAAGAAACATAATCCCTTTCCTGATATCTGCCGAAAACTTACTTCGGACTAAACACCAAGCATACTCAAACTGTGCTTTCTGTGTCACTGTTCCTTTCTTCAGCTGCTCATTGTAAACTTGCTCATATTTCTGAAATTCCAAACTTATCATATGAATAGAACACTTGATTTAAAAAAATTAAATAAATGAACTGTATTACACAGTGACCAACTTGGTATTTCTACACATCGCTATTAGAGAAACCTATGAGCCTACAGAGAGTTGGGTATGTAGCTCAAATAGGAAACACAAGGGTTGCGTACGGAAGTATGAAAGGAAAACCACTTGGAAAATGGCCACATGAAAGACCAAGAGATGAGAAGATAACACTAAGATACAACTTAAAGCAGCAGACTCCTTGGATGAAAGGTGGATAGAACTAACTGTGAATCATATCCAGTGGATGGCTTCCATATTAATAATATTCAGCCTTTGGGATCCGACACAGTGGAATAAATTAACACTAGATTGGAACAAATACAGACTATAATCAGAAAGAAACGCCAATTACATACATTGTCAATTTTGTTGTACTTAGACATATTATTTTATCAATGTTTGACTGCAACCTGCCACTAGGCATTATGTAAAAACTTTTACATAATTTTAAATAAAGCCTTTAAAGGAAAAGCAACCAGCATGCAGGAAAAGTTGTACATATTTACATCATTCTGCATTTATATGCAACTGTGTACCATTACTTTAAAAGTGTATAAGTTGACAATCAAATAAAAATTATTACCAGTCCTTACAGTTACAGTTCTTATTTTTCAAGCATTTTTGCAATATATCCCTATTTAAATAACTCACCACTGAACATAAAATAATATACTGTTTCAGTAAAATATTTAATATCCAGTACATTTCAAACATAGAAGTGCGTGTTAGAAGATAAAAGTTGCCTGTGCATGTAGCAAGGATGTTTGAAAAAAAAGAGTCCCAGAAATGAATTGTGGAAGGAAGTGTCAGAGGAAGAAGGCCTGCTGGCAAGCTGAGGCATAGATGAGAAGACGCAGTGTGGAAGGAAGCTGTCAAAATTCTAAACACAAAAAAACTGGAGTGCAGTGGCAAGACACAGGAGCAATTGGAGGAAGAAAACAGGGTAGGTTGTGGCCAGGAAATGGGCCAAAGAGTCACAGAAACACAAAGGAAGATATAAGTCAAACACTTTTTACTCATCATCAAGGGCACTTCTCCAGTTATAAAACAACCTACCAAATTACAGTATTGCTATTTACCTTATTAATAGGTTAAAATTACTATTACATATTAAAGTCTATATATATTATGGTCCTCATTTCTCTGAATATTATGTATTTGTATTTGAATTTATTTCCATCCATACAGTCACATTACACAACACTGGAAAAGTCACAAAATACATACCATGCCAGCAACACAAATAAAATGCAAAGATAAAAAATGAACATTCCACAGTCGGAGGCCACCACACGGCTAAAACAATATGTAAAATTATGAACATATGGGTAATCATAGTTATTTACCCCAGTTCCCAATAAACACAGCTACTACAATGCTACCTGTTTAAAAGTGCATAGCTATAAACTATACAGAGGGTGCCAAAAAAATGTATACATATTTTAAGAAAGGAAAAAAAATGTATTAAAATTGTAATACTCAATATATACCGATAACAAAAGATGAATACACGTCACGTTTGACTTCTGCAATTACAAGAGGTGCTCAAAGTGGTTACCATCAGCGTCTAGACACTTCTGATTACGGCGAACTACTGCTTAAGCAATGTTGACCAAAGTGTCCACGTGTATCGCTGTGCATGCCAGTTTCAATTTCTTCCTGAAGTACCACCAGTTTAGCCAGTTTTATACAGTACACCACATCCTTTAAGGTCCCCCATAGGTAGAACTCAAGGGGTGTTAAGCGTCAGGAGAATGTAGGGGAAACTCAACCACACCTCTTCGTCCTATCCATTATCCTGGCAAATTCTCATCGAGGTATCGCATGGTGATGCTAATATTCATTTGATTAATGCCATCTTTTGAGTGAACGTCCTCCTACACATTGCTACCGTAATTCAATTCAACTTCAAAAAGTAATACATAGATAACATCTCTTGAAATGTGTATACATTTTTTTGGCACCCCCTGTATTTATGTCATATGTACTACACTATTTAATTTCTTACTCTACTGATAGGACTGGTGTATTTAATTAGGTCTGTATCACATTTATCATCATTGTCATCACTGTCGCTGTCGCTGATATCACTGCCAATGTTACTGTTGAAAAACCATATTTTTTTTGCTGCCTTGTTGTACCTAACTATCTTAATCTATACATCACCATGAGTCAAACATGCTAAACAAATGATGCAATGAGAATTCTGTATACAACATTTAATTTAATTCTTGTGATAGTGGTATGTGACTGACTGTTCATCTTGAGGCATGCTGTGGACATCAAATATCTGTTATGCATATACAATAATAGTACCAACATATGCACACAAGTGTAATAAAATCAGTCGTACACACATAATGAACTCCTATGTTTTGGCCAATACGTAGCCATCATCAGGGATATAAAATACAAAGGTTACATACATTAAAAGTATCAAATAAAATTATAAAAGTATCAGAGCAGTGGCAAAGATATAATTCAAATCATAGGAACTAATAGTTTAAAAGTGCATAAATATAAATTGTTATGATAAGAATATGTCGATAATGGCTGGATGGTATATGGAGAAGGTTGGATGATATACGAGTACACGTAGAAGGTTCCAATTAGTAATCCACCATCCACAAAGAATGTTTCATGTTACAGACTGAACGGGAAACCACACTGTATTGCATTTCACGTTACTTAATTCCAATCGCTAATGAAAGATTATACTGTTTATTCTACAATTAATATCTGACATTCAACAGAAAACATAAATTTCCATTTCAAGCAAAATATTGATGAATATGATGAATCATCAGTACTGTAACAGAATACGATAAATCGTCAGTACTGTAACAATTCAGACCAATATTCCACAGTTTAATGCAGAGAAAGTGATAATCACCTATGCACTTTAATAATCACAGATTTATGCTAGATCAATCTATAATTAAATCCCCTACAGCCAACACGTTACTTCATGTACCGCCCGGTTTAACATTGAAAAAATACATGACCTACCCATTTATTTTTTGTATGATTCCCTGTACATCGTTAAGCAACTGGTTTCTATAACCGACAAGTTGTTCGTTTACTGAGAGATGAAAACTGCATCTTTAAATGCACTTCTGGTTAAGTTCAGTCCTCAATTCAGTCTTCCTCTGTCAATATCATTCCACAAGCACGCCATACTCATCTTCATCTACATGCAGCTATTACCAGAAGGGTACATGGGCGATGCTGGGAACCTTCCAAAAACCAACGTCTTTCCAGAAATGAGGTGGCCCTGGATATAAAAGTACTTTCACTCTTTTTCGATCTTCGAAGACCGTGCTTGCCTCTAACCCCGGAGGCCCGAGTTCGATCCCAGGCCAATCCATGTGAGATTGGTGGTGGACAGAGTTACACTGGGACAGGTTTTTCTCCTAGTACTTTGGTTTTCTCCTGTCAGTGCTATTCCACCAGGGCTCCATCCTCATTTCATTTACACGTTGCTCTTCCCGGAAAGACAAACAGGCTAGACTTATGAACCTTCCAAAAAGTAATGTTTTCTCAGAAACCGGAATTATTGGATAGATAAGCACTTCAGTCTTCATAAGGATGTTTCTGCAATTCAGGTGAGGTTATAAAACTAAATTCTACAGAACCGCAATGCATAATTCCCACATAAAATCTTGTAATTGAGTGAGTAATAATGCGTTCATTGCACTTATATTAAATACCCCAAATAACAAGCAATTCTCGCCAACCTTCAAATCTTCTGATGACACTACTTCATCCAGTACGTCTTCCATGTTTGCACAATTCATACTACGCTCTAATCCGTGGACAGACGGAACCATGGTTGCGAGAGGCAGACATGGATATAAGGTTGGTAGCTGGAAGCCATGTGTGTGCCACGGATCACAAAAGAACGCGCCAAAACTAAGTGCATATTAACAAATACGTGGTACACAGAAAAAAATTCCGTCGATCACAATTCAGAACTTTTATTATTAGTGTATGGCGATTATTACAAAACGTTTCCGTCCAAAGGGACCATCTTCACGTAATACATATATCCAAATCTACTAAGAAGAAACTGAAATTTGAGTGGTTTATATAGTAATGAATCTCCATTTATGTAATTGGTTTGTATTAAAGGGTAATTGGCGTAAATGAAATAGGCGGGACATGTAGCGCGTATGGGGAGAGGAGAGGTGTGCGCAGGGTTTTAATGGGGAAACCTGAGGGAAAAAGACCACTTGGAAGACCCAGGCGTAGATGGGAAGTTAATATTAGGATGGATCTTCAGGAAGTGAGAAGGGGGAATGGACTGGATTTATCTGGCTCAGGATATGGATAGGTGGCGGGATCTTGTAAATGCGGTAATATATCTTTGGGTTCCATACAATGAGAAGAATTTTGTGACTAGCTTCGTACCAGTTAGTTTCTCGAGGACTGTCCATGAAGTAAGTAAGTGAGTGAGGTTACTGGGGTGTGTATAAATATTTTTCCTATGTAGATTTTGTGGTAAGTGGATAAGAGAATATTTTTCTACAGTATTCTTCGCAAAAAAAGAAGAAAAAAGCACATATTCTCATAGTAGTTGGCCATGGTATCAAGTCTGCTGGGCAGAAGTATAAAACTTATGCATTTAATGTTGATTTATATATTTATATATTATATATAATACAAAAAACCGTCAGTACAAGCAAATATTGATTATACGTTATTAATGAACTCATTTCTGAATGCAAATAACTGCTGTTATAGAAATGTGACGTCGTGTAGTCTATTATACGTGACCATCCACTAAACCTATGGCGTATCCCGTTCTATAATTTTGTACAATTGTAATTATAATTACAATTTATATAAATTTCATAGGCCCTTGAAAGTTCAAGAATGTAGAATACGTCGTAGTATAAATTAAAAAATAATACTCCTCTAATACAAAAACTAAATACATGGTTTGTATAGCGAATGGTAGTCATCTTACAAGTATATGGCATAACACAGACCATGTTATATGTGTGAAGAATTACGTACTAATAGGCGCATTACTTGTGCGCTTTCAGTAAAGCAGAATGATTTACAGGGTAAAATTGGACTACTTTTTGAGAAATCTTTCACAAATACAGCGTCACTATATTGAAATTTTCTCTACTAAAATTACTTGTCAATGTAAAATGAAAATCACAACTTTTCACCAATTCATTTTCCAACCTACAACAGTTATAGAATTTGGCTGTACAACGTGCAAAATTATGAAGAATAAAGCGAATATTAAACGACAAATTTATAAGAGTAGGTACATGGAACATTCATGCAAAGAATGGAAATAAAACGCATTTACACTCATTATAATTAGAATTTGTGCTATGTGACTATTTCCACATCTGCATGATCCAATGGGATTTATGGAAAACGAATAAACTTACGATAACTGAAACGTTTTCAGCATTTAGTGGGACTGAAAAAAGACTGATGGTCCAGTAGCATTTATAATTAAAACCGAAAGTAGTATATGCTTTAACCTAGAACAATAAACTTAGATTTTAACCCGTGCAGTAACAAAATTGCTCTTGTGCCGAAGACTGTACCTGTTTCCAAATGCTTCCCACCCCCATCTTTTTCGCCTTAGGAATGAACCCAGAAAGTCATAACACGCCATACCTTACTCGATGTATGATCCATGTGTCGGCCACGCCGCCACCTCTGATTCAACCTAAACTCTTCGTGCATATCAATGCTTGAATCGGTGTTGGCCACGATCAATGTGCGATCATTAAAATATGGCAGCTGGCGGTGACGATTTTGAGTCATGGCTTAGTTTAAAATTGAAAGCCTTAAATACGGATGAGGGAGTTTTCAGTACATACATAAAGGGCATCTTAGAAGGAGAAGAAACGCTTGAAGATAAGACAGAAGCATTGGAAGGTATACTTTCAGAAATAACGGTATGTTAACATAAAGTTTGGATGTTTTTGATTTCAGATGAGGTTAGATAATTTGGATTGATATAAGTTGCACTATATTTGCTTGATATAATTACTGCTTTATAGCAAGTTAATGCTCATAGGAAATTGTTTTGCAGTCATGATTGTTGAACTTATCTTTGCAGAAAGATGATATTCCTACACACTGTCGTGAAATATTGGACAAATGGAAAAAAGTGTCACAGACAGCAGATGCTTTAACAGAAAATAACGCAAGCTCTGGTGAAGATATGGATGTGAAACTGGTGCGACTTCTTGAGTCTCAACCACGACCAACCACCGTGCAGCGAACATACACAGAGGAGGAGCGAAGGATACGTGAAGCCATATTGGCACAATACGCCGAGGTATTTTTATTGCCACATAATACCGTAACCACTGTTATAGTCGCATATGAATTATGAACAATGGTATACCACTACAATGTATCAAATGAATTGAAGAATGTTTAAAGTTGGATGAATGAAGAACAAAAGATCACAACAACATTTCTTCCCCCCCCCCCCCC
>Ga0268261_10004895_pt1 | contig 10102 bp, 6 predicted proteins | sample TergutNc150P1_FD_190353 | JGI IMG/M metagenome (GOLD analysis project Ga0268261, IMG submission 190353) | Nasutitermes corniger P1 segment gut microbial community from laboratory colony in Florida, USA - Nc150 P1 (SPAdes) (version 2) | ecosystem: Host-associated > Arthropoda: Insects > Digestive... | reverse complement strand
ACATTAGTCGCCTAAAGGTTAATAATTTAACCCTTATCCTACTAACGTGGAGAAAATGGTGAGCTCCTAATAATGCCAGCAAATAGCAGATGGGATTTAATTCGGGTTTTAAAGGGTTAATGCTCATTTTGTGTTTTTGTCAAGTAGTCGTCCATTTCATTAGTTCTGAAACTTACAGGACAAAATAATCTGTAATGAAAAATATTATTTTGTTTAAACTAAGTGATTCCACATGGAAAATTGTTATTCTGTATCATGGTGATTGAAATATGTATGTGGGAATTGTCATTGTATTTTCTCTGTGAGAACATTTTTCTGGTTACCAGTTTTTGTCAGATTATTGTTGATCTGATGAGTGTACAAATGCCTCAGACATTAAAAACTGCTCATTGAAAGTAACAAGACAGGTAATATGTGTATAACATGACATTGTGGCGCATTTGTGTAGTGTTTATACCTCCTCGGTTTTAATAACATCCTGGAACCATTTCACTGGAAGAGAGAGCATTTACTGTGTACTTAGGTTGTGTACAGTGCCAAACACTTTGCCTGATTTTAACCAAAATCTGAAATTCCTTGGCAGATTTTCATTAAGTCCCCAGTATCAAATTTCATGCAGATCCGCCCAGTGGGAGCCACACTGATACGTGTGGACAACAGACAGTTGGACAAAGGAACTAACAGCCTGATACTATTTCAGTTGAACAGAGCGCTTTTGTGGCAATTTAATGTCCCTGGCAACAATAAGACATACCTAGATCTTTGAAGTGCCTGATGCTTTTGCCTGACTTTAACCAAATTTGAATTTTTATGACAGACTTTTATAAAAGCCCCAAATATCAAATGTCATGGAAATCCATCAATTGGGAGCTGCACTCATACATGTGACAGATGGACAGACATGACAAAGGTAAGGCGCTTCATGTGCCTATGTGAACAGGCCTAAGAATGACGGTACTTCATTGCAGACCACCGTTGACATTTCAGATGTATTTCTAATCATCTACTTTCATTCAGAATGTCTTCAGCTACTTGCACTACTGCTGAAATACATGGGTATAATTTAGACTTAAATAATAGGTGTGTTGCACTTGATTTAAAACAAAGTTAATAAGGGTACCATATGCCAAATTTAACGTAATTTGATTAAATTAGGAAATTGAAGCTTGAGTTCTTGTTCTTCAACATAAGAATAAAATATCTACATTTTCTACCCTTTAGAGATGTGTTGGAAGCTGTGCAACAGAACAATTTATAGGTAGTTATGACATTTGCACTCATTTAATCATCTCAAATGTTACAAGAGTTATGGAAAAAGTAGACTGTTTTATCATTCCTTTCTACAGCCTTCACTCAAAACTTCTTTCTCTGAGGTGTACACAAAAATGCAAGAAGTCTTTATGTGAAGCACGTGATGTTGTGAATTCAGCCCTAAGTGGAACATATTGACAGCTTTTCATTCTTGATTATCAGATTTCATGGTAATATTTTCATTTGTTCTTGAGTTAGGGCTACCAATTTCTTAGGCATGGTGACAGGGAAAAGAAGGCATGCATTCTTGCAACTTTGCATTGCAAATGCACCAAATTTAATTTACACTCTTACTGATACCGGAGTTACAGTGTAAGGTAGATCTCATAAAATGTACAGAATATATGTGCATACATTGTAAAAGTATTCCAAAGGCTCTGATTGCTTCCGTGACTGTAGAATAAAATAGGGTCATCGTGTCACATCAACACAGCTCACAATCCGACTGCTTCAGATTATACTGAGGTTGGTTGAGATTGTAGACCCTATAAATTTCTTGACCAGACGAGGAACTATTTGCTTCTCAGGGCGGGACTGCTGCTTGGGGTTATCAATACTGCATTTACAATAACCACCAAGTATGAGTCTGAGTCATCACTGATTACAGGTTCTTGCAAATAGTGATGAGAATATATTCAATAAAACAAGGTTCTTGCAAAATGCCATATGCAGTGAAGTCCACACTTTTTCTCTGGGAAACAGTGCATTTTAACACTGAATGGAGTAAAACTGTCAACAGAGGACACTTAAAAGCCAAGATTATAAATTACGGATCACTGGAACAAAGCACTGAAAAAGGCAAAACCATAAACTGAGGGAAATTAAACGGGAGTTTCCACTGTACTGAAAGTGTTAAAATGACACTGAAGGTAATCATGTCAGAAAGAGGAAATCTGTAATTACTAACAAAAAATTATGCTTAATACAGTACAAATCGGTACTTAAAATGAAAGGTGGTATAACATATAGACATAAATAATATCGACTTTCCTAAATACACAAAGGACGAAATTACATGAAGTCCTTTCATATTGTCGATGATGATTATGTGAAACTGAACGTTTTATGTTTTAATATGAAGACATCATGAAAAATACAACACTGTGTCATAAAAGTCTTACCTGATTTACGAAAATGAAACATGTCACATGTTGTGCGACCTCAGTTTATATTCCACACTCAACACGTACACATTCACTCACCGATACTTGCAAAATTTATGTGCAGAACATGACCTATTTAGCATAGCAAATTACAAGTCTCTTCATTTGGAACACAACACTGTATTCATATACACAGAAATGAAGTATGCACTTGGATGAGATGATGAATATAATGCAGACAGAAATGAGAATTGTAGTTCTCATTTGTAAAGGCATCAGCAATCTTACAAGCAACTATAGTCTTCCTTGACTGCACCATAAGTGCAGTGCCCCCTTACAGAAAGAACCATGGTAATAAAATGGTGGCGGACATTTTCATTTACAGTTCTTTATACAACTCTGGTATCCACACAAGATCCTCAAAGAAAATAATCTGCCTGGGGCTTTTTTGAAGGAATTCCCCTGCTCTCTTGGGGTGCTGCTTCAAAGATGGTAAAATCTCTCTGTAGATGTTCATTTAACTCTAAAATAGCTGCTACATTGCCGCACCTAGGAATAAATCAAAGTGCCTTAGTAACCACAGTCGAGCCATTTAAAAGAACCAAAATGGTGACACTACAAATTTTATATTTCCATCCTCAGACAATTTCATATAAAGAAATTTTAAGTTACTACAATAATTGAGTAATTACAGCAGTCATGGAAACAATATATGTGTATGACACGTACATTTATTCTCTATCAAGAACCCGCACCATGGCTCAGGCTGTTAACCATTGCCCTCTCACCAAAGAGTACAATCCCTGGAAAATTCATGTGGAATTTGGGGCAAACAATGGGAAAGTGGGACCGGTTATGCATTTATATTCCTTGCAGGGTTCTCACCGTTTAAGGGACCAATATGTACATAAAGGACATATCATAAACTAAAGGCCTAAGGTACTGGCTCCTAATGTGTCAACCCAGGACCACCTGAATAATGTTGAAGGCACTGATAGACAATTGAATATTGGTCTACATGTTTTAACAGTTAAACTGCTGTGCTATAGATGTTAAACTTTATCAGCCAAAGTATTTATAAAATTATGGGTACTCTTTGTATGTATCATCCTGAAAAATGAGGTTTTCCATTCCCTTTACACGTTCTTGTGAACTGGCTCATAATGTTACATAAATATGATTAGTTGAATGTTTAATTTTCCAATATAGCTAATTTTGATAAAGGCATGGAAGTGTTTAACAAAATAATCCATAATTACCTTACCACATACTACTTTTAAATAGGAATTCATGTTAATACTATGTTATCTCCATTGATCAGTATCAAGCACTTTAGAGTGCAAAGAAATTACCTGTAGCAATAATTGGGCGCTGACCAAACTGTCAGTACAGTCTCATTAAAATGCCATTTGTAACCTTCCATTACAAGTTGGTGAGCTCTACATATCATATCAATATCATTAGCTGCATTGAACTGTGCCACTACATCAGAGCCAAACAAATATCCAGCTCCTCGAGGACTCACACCCCAACCTTGAGTATCTGTACACAATAAACACACTTCATCAACACAACTGTTACATAAAAACATGCAGTGTAGTGTGAATATCAAGAATGGCATATTTATGTGTATGAATGTATTATTATGTGTATTATTAACTAGAAGCACTGATTTCTCAAATTCATTTTTGGAATGAAACTCTACATGTTTTGGACAGTTCCTCTGTACATCATCAGGAGTTTTTCACTGTACACACAGCAATGGTAAACGTCACAGAGGTTTGCTAAAAGCTTGTGAGCAGGATCAGGATGGAATGGAGTTCCATCCTGATCCTGTTCGCAAGCTGTCAGCAAACCTCTATGACATATACCATTGCTGCGTGTACAGTGAAAAACTCCTGATGATGGACAGAGGAACTGTCCGAAACATGTAGGGTTTCATTCCAAAAATGAATTTGAGAAATTAGTGCATCTAGTTGGTTTTATTATAAGCATTTATCACGATGCATGGTCACGTGAACACAAAAAAAAATATATTATTACGTGTTCTGCACTATTAGTTCCACAGTTACACGTGAAAGTTAAACTAGATACCTTCAGGATCTGACCACAGCAAGTCGCACATTGGACCATCATGAGGAACTTCTTGTTTTCTGTCTATTGTACGAATCTGATCAAGTGTTTGTATTGAAGGAGACAAACCACCATGGACACAAAAAATCTGAAAATAAGCAATCAAAGTAAGTGATTCATAGTTTGTATATGTGTGCACACATACACACAAGGTTTTTCTGTGATATTACATGCTTAGACAATGACATGCTGTGATTTATAAACCACTACATTCTGTTGGTTCAATATGAACTCAAAAGCAAAATAAAAATTACATCTCAGTCTTTATTCAGACAATAATACAAACAATATGTTACACAGGGCTTCCTTACCTTTCCATCAATGATGGCGGACAGACTAAGATAATCAAAAATCTCGGTACAGTACCGCCAGACAGTGATGCTTCCATACTTCCTAAGGCATTCATCATAAAACCCATATACTTGAGTGATCTGTCGGGATTCATGATTACCACGTATAAGTGTAATCCGATCTGGATACCTCACCTATAATTTCATATAATTTATTAACAATACAGCACCATATGGTAGAAACTCAAAAATAAAGTGCCTGTATTTGAAATATCTTTTAGCTTAATATAATGACTTCAGTAACATGGCAATTTGAATTTGTTTGGGCAAGAGGTTTTAGCATTTCCACTACTTTCTCATGAAATGTTACTGTTTTAAATAAATTGGTAATTGTATAACATGAGTGAGAATGTAAACAGGATTTTCTTTCTGTAATCCCCCCTGACATTCTTAATTTTCAAATCACATTCTAGTATGATTGCTGGTGTTATACACTACACACAATATAAATATTATCAGTTTCTCTTCCATTAACATGACAAATACTTACACAGGTTTCACGAAATATCTGAGTTAATGTTTGGATAATAATGATACAATGTTTCACAAGTCACAATGATAACACTACCACCAAACTAGCACTTTTTAACACAATCACACTTACCTTCAATGCTAGGAGCAGGAGGAAAGTTTCAACACTGTAGAATCCCCGATCTACAAAGTCCCCCATAAATAGGTAATTTGTTTCTGGAACATCACCACCTACTTTGAAGAGTTCTTTCAAGTCATAAAATTGCCCATGGATATCTCCACACACCTGGTCATAAGGGGTAAAAAGCTGCATCATTACATTTGATGTCACAAAATTAAACCATAGAAACTGATCTTAGTACAGCTGATTCCATTACATGCTGACAGTAGTCAACTTCCAGTGCAGTTGCTTTCCTTCAAACCTGTTGTTACCCAGTGATCAATAAATGTTATTAGCACTAATTTCTGATACAAGTCAATGCTGCGTAACATCCCATAAGAGCAAAGGCCACAAATTTTGATTAGTTTAACTGAATTTATTCAATCATTATTTCATTGCTTACTCAGTTCACAGCTTGATATGGATTGAGGCTGTAATGTCAGAAGACATGTTACGGTCACTGTGAATGATGAAATGTGAGGGAAAGTTTTAACACTTTATTTCCAATGGTTCATACCATTGCTCTGGACAAAGGGAATAAAACTATGAAAAATCTCAATACAGCTGTTATTCAAAATGGGTACATTTTTGAAGTGAGTGACATATCATTCTAGTCTAAATAATGCACCTGCTGGTCACTGTAGGCCTATTCTAAAGAAATACCAATTGCAGAAAAACCAGTTTAAGAAGAAAATTTAACCCACCAACACAAAAACTCTTCTTCAAATACTTGTTAGAAACTAGCATGGCTCATCAGAAGCTTGCAAATTTAACCCACCAACACAAAAACTCTTCTTCAAATACTTGTTGGAAACTACCATGGCCCAAATGAAGCTTGCAACATTATTTCTAACATACATCTATACAACACATTTTGATTCTGGCATCAAACTGTCAATCAGCAAGTTCTGATTATAAACTACACATGTATATGATACATGTCTGATCAGTACAGCTAAACTCCAGTTACCTGCAGTTAATACCTATACAACGTTCAAAGACCACAAGAAGCTGAAAGACTCAAACTTGAGTTACAAACGTTTAGTATATACTTACAGTAACCGGAGAGTCAACTCTTTGAACATTGCTCTCTTCCACTAGTATCTCTCGAGCTTTGGCACATAATGCTTTAACTTCGGATTCTTTAATAATCTCACATTTCTTGAGTTGCTCTATCTGACGGTCGAGATCACTTGATTCAGACATTTTTTACTGTGTACACCTGTGAACAGCAAAGTACTGTTTTTCAAAACTTGTATCCCCCTACAGGCGAAACTTTCATACTGTGATTAAAATACGATACTCCGATATTCAAAATACACATTTAGTCCATATGATACTATATACACTGACAGCTTACCTCTCTTTTTAGGTTATACGTCTACTTAAAGTAATTTGTTTTAATATATTTACGTACGGATGTCCTACCACACCATTAGTTTCCCAGGATGCCTCATAACGTTGCTCTTTACTGTTATTGGTTACTTTATGTGAGCGCTTTCAGTCCTTAGCCAATGGTAGTTCGAAACTACGCTGAAACCTTGTGTATAATTTTGTGCGGGACGTTTTCCATTTTATACGATTGAATTTCCTTCGACTTCCTGAAGAAAGTAATGCTGCTCTGTCTGGCAGTTAAATTGCATGTAGAACAAAATTTTAATTATGTAAAATATTTTTAAACAATGAATGTACTGAACGTTATAACTGAATAATATTGCATTTGACGGAAATCATGCATTGAGATTTGCAAACCTGCCATGGTCGATCGATTGGTCCTTGGCAAAGCATGACGGGAAAGCATCACAGCGACGGCAGCTATCGTAGGCCTGTCAGAGCTATTAGTTTTGGTACTTTTAGGACGATGTGTTGATATTTCGTAAACTTTGTGGTGTTTAGTGGGCTTGTAGTTATTGTGTGTGGATATCGGAGTCTAGATTACGTCAATAATGGGAAATATATACACCGTGGGACCAAACGAGGCGCTCATAGTATCAGGTAGGCGTAACTTCACGTTGTTTTCCTACACCACTTTGACGGTATGTGTACGCATTAAAGTTTATAAGCATTTAATGCACCTATTATTTGAGTACAGGTTGCAGGTAATTACGTAAATTGAAATCAAGACCGCAATATGTTAGCAGACAATTGCTTTTGGCGCATTTAGTTGGTTCCATAAATTTGTGTGCATCTTAGTCTTGCATCGGAACTAAAACGCATGATTGTATGAAATGTGATCGGTTACCCTGCTTCCATAGCCGAAACGTTTTTTCTTAGATTTCGGTTATAAATAAATGCTGCCCATCAGCAGAGGCGACGAACCACATGCTCACTAAATTTCTATCTCATTTCGGTAAAAGAAGCGACATTGTTTTTGTAGATATAGCGTAATGAAGTTTACTGTTCTGTAACACTTTTAAGTTCGTTGTTGAATTTTTGATTACAAATGTATGGAAAATATCCGCATCACACAAATCGAAAACATTTCATAGTGGGTTTCCAGCCCGATGAACTAATACCAAGTACTCGAACGGGTTGTCGAATTATGACACTGAGAAGATGCATGTAAAAGCGAGCCGACGTGGAGGGGGTTCACATTTTACGCCAGGCTTGTGCGGCGTCATACAATGCAAACGCTGTGTATATGTTACACGTGTTGCACTTACACATATACACCAAAACATTTAGAACTCGGGTGTTTAATTTGAAAAAGTTATTGTGTATGGAAAAAGGGTATTCAACATCAAAAAGGAAGTCGTTGAAATAATGGCAGGTGCAAAGAAAAAAGAATCTTGTAGGGAATCAACTGAGAGTTATAATATTTTTACTTCCTAGTGAATATATATACTGTTACTACTGTCTCTTATTATGGATAAAATAGGAACATTCAAAACAAATATGGAACTATGTAGTAGAAGTACAAGCAGTCAACATGACCTTCATGTACTTATTTATTACCTAACAGATTAACAAAAAGTTGTATTCTGTGCAGGAATTCAGTTATTTAATGTTCTTCCTTATAACATTAAGATTTTTAAACAGGATATAGGGGTCTTGCAGCTAACACTGAAAGGGAATCTGCAGGCTCACCCCTTCTACTATGTAGTGGCATTTGCTTTAATTGATGGTTTATAAGAAATGTATATTTTTATAAAGGCAGCTTTTTAAAATTAAATTGTATTGGTACATTGTTGACATTTTATAGTTGTGATGTAATAATTTTGTAAAACTGTAGATGGTTGTGATATGTTTGTGATCTTATTGGATACAACAGTTGTACAATTTAGGATTTATGGACTGGGAATAAATTATATTGTATTGTATTGCATTGTATTATATAACAGTGAGTTGTGTGATGATTAGTTATTAGGGTGAGCAAACCAAGACATGTCAGGTGGACTGGGTATGTGCTTTGCATAGCAGAGATGAGAAAACCTGAAGGAAAGAGGGCCCTTTGGAGAGCCAGATATAGATTGAATGGTAATGTTAAAAAGGATCTTAAAGATGTAGGGTGATGGGATGTGTATTGGATTCTGGCTCATGATGGTCTCATGTGAACATGGTAACAAGTTTTGGAATTCTACAAAAGACAGAATTTCTAAAGTACCTGAGCTGTTTTTAGCTTGTATTTCCTGTAATGTATGGAGTTTGTTCTTAATTGCGACAAGTAATGCTTTATTTGTAAAGACTATCAGTGCCTGCCTTCATTCATTATCAAATTTACAAATCAAAAACATTCCAGTACTTTGCATCCAGAAGTTGGTTGGGAGCAATATTTGCTTTGCCTTTTATGGTAGAAGGTAGCCAAGACTCCCTTATCTCAGTACAGGAAGCCCCGCCTGTGCTTACATTTCCTTGGCTTTGGAGTATAGAATGACAAGATTTCTCAGGTTACACTATTAGGTATTTCCATAATGAAGCCATCTTGCTGATTTTTAGGCTGATTCGCAAAATTGCGAAAAGCAGTTCCTAGCTTTGTCATGTCTGTCCGTCTCTCTGCATGGAATAAGACAGCTGCCATTGGCCAGATTTTCATGAAATTTTATATATGAGTATTTTTCGAAAGTATGTCGAGAAAATTCAAATTTCATTAAAACTGGACAAGAAAAACGGGTACTGGACGTGAAGATCGACATACATTTTCATCATATATCAGTGAATTCTTTTTAGAATGAGAAATATTTCAGACAGAAGTTGTAGAGAAATCAAAACAAACATTTTATGTTCGATAACTTTTTTTTTTTTTAAGAAAATCATGCTATTTATGAGATAATGTAGAAAAAATATTGTGGAACCGGGTAGGCCACAGATGACAATATGGCGCATGTGCATTGAATACTGGATGCCTAAGGATAGGAACACACTTATTGTTTTCCACTGCTACAAAGGTTGCATGAACTCGCCTCAGTGTTATATGTACATTGGCTGCCTGGTGTTATATTAACCCTTTAAACCCTGAATTAAATCCCATCTGCTATTTGCTGGCATTATTAGGAGCTTACCATTTTCTCCACGTTAGCAGGATAAGGGTTAAATCATTAACCCTTGGGTTTCTAATGTCATATATATATATATAT
>Ga0268261_10004894_pt1 | contig 10102 bp, 6 predicted proteins | sample TergutNc150P1_FD_190353 | JGI IMG/M metagenome (GOLD analysis project Ga0268261, IMG submission 190353) | Nasutitermes corniger P1 segment gut microbial community from laboratory colony in Florida, USA - Nc150 P1 (SPAdes) (version 2) | ecosystem: Host-associated > Arthropoda: Insects > Digestive... | reverse complement strand
CCGTCTTTCGTGCTTAGTGCTGTTACTACTTCTCTGCTTGTTTGCGTCGTCAAGTTGTTTATTTGGTATGTGGCTGTATGTTGTCTATGTGTGTGCGTGACTGATGTACTTGTCTGTGGGATGTTTGGTTGTGAACCACAACCAAACATCCCACAGACAAGTACATCAGGCACGCACACACATAGACAACATACAGCCACATACGAAATAAAAAACTTGAGGACGCAAACAAGCAGAGAAATAGTAACAGCACTAAGCACGAAAGACGGCCCCCTGAAGATGGTCAAACAATTGTGATTGAAACATGTAGGATTTTAATGATGTGTTTTACAAACATTTTAAACAATTTAGTGTTTTAAGTGTGAACGTGAATGTGTTTTAAAAAGAATGCATGAGTTGATTTGAATAAAATAAATATAACGACATGCACGATGCGAAAGTAAATATCGGAAAATCGTAGTTTAACATTCGTTTATATTTTACATACTTTACGGTTAATTTTGCCTCTAAGAGCATTGATTACCAGGAATATTTCCTGGGGGGGGGGGTAAAGGCGGCCGGTGCGTAGTGCTGGCAACCTTACACCTTTATGTGCCGACCCTCTTGATATCTGGGAGCCTAAACTTTCTGGAGCCCTCAAGGCTTCTCCAGGTCTGTAATAAGATTGCTTTACCTTTACTGTTAATTTTGAATGCTGACATGTATTTATCATATGTACTGCAGCTCATCCCAACATACGGCTATTTATTACCCATGGCGGGCAATTTAGTACAATAGAAGCGATTACCAGGGGTGTACCTGTGGTTGGAATCCCGGTTTATGGTGATCAAAGGAGAAACATGGCGCGGGCTGTGTTGGGAGGCTACGGAATTCTAATCGATTTCAACAACATCACAACAGAATCGTTAACTTGGGCTATTCAAGAAGCCATTGAAACACCAAAGTAGGTTCTACTGTTTTAATTGTTAAATTTGTTTATTTTTGCTTGTAAGTATGACTTCTCAAACAACCGGCAGGCAGTGACAGTTCAGGCAGCAGCTTACCTAGACTGCGTGCGGGAGGACTGAAGAGTTTGTGTTTGGGTTCTGGTTGGTGGAAGATGATCGTCTTCACTAAGTCGTCTATGCTGAAGTTCTGAAGTTTCGGCGAATTTCATATTCATAAACCCAGCTATTTTCATCCGGCAGTAGAGGGAGCGGAAAGTGACGCTAGGTATTCCACTTACAGATGGAAGTTTTGACTGCAACTACGGTTTTATTTGGGTTCTAGGACATTACAAAATTTGCTGTTCTAACACTAGACTAATTACCTCGCAAAGGCAATGCAGAATATTACATAAACTTTTCAGTGCTGAGAGTTTTTCATGGATTTTTACATATAAGTCAAATTCCGGCAAAGAATTATGCTTTTCGAAAACTTATTAACTTTCTACAATACAATTACATTTCAGATAGGAACCTAACCTAGTCCAACCTAACCAAACAAAACCCTCGGTGTTTTTCCTCCCAATAATATATCACGTTCTGCATTTATATGAAAGAGAACGCTACAATCTCGTGCACAGTACTTCATATTTCACAGATCGCATTTCAAAATATTAGAGAGAAAACAGCTGCAATTGCAGCAGGATTATAATTTTTTTTTCTTTCGCCTGTGACATTACTCTAAACTCTGTCGCGAAATCTTCCTTATGAACATTTTCGCCTTACTATTCATAAATAAACCTAACATTTCTAGGTATAGTTCTGGATATTGCAAGCTTTGTAAAATGAACCAAGACGAAACAAATCACATAAACGAAATCTGCCTGTTCGTTGCCGGCAATATCTTTGTGAGACGAGTTAAACATAATTTTATCAGATTTGCGTACTTTTCGAGGGGTAGGAAATGAAAAACCAACTGATGTCACTGTTTCAATTTTATTCATATATGGACGGATCTCTACATGTTTCGAGCCCACCGGCCCATCTTCAGGAGAATTCTCCTGAAGATGGGACGGTGGGCCCGAAACATGTAGAGATCCGTCGATATATGAATAAAATTGAAGCAGTGACATCAGTTGGTTTTTCATTTCTTATGCTGAAAAGATGCACGGTACAAAAAGCTTAAAATTTTTCGAGGGGTGTCTAAATATCAATTGGTGGTTAATTTTACACAGGTTGTTAGCTGACGAAAGGAGTATTAGCAGGTTGACTTACTTACTTGCTTACTTACTTACTCCGTGGAGCAGAGTCCATCTTGAGAAGCTAACCGGTTTTCCGTCAGTCACAAGTACTCTCCACCACTACATAACCTGAGCCTGTTCGATCCAGTCCAAGCCCCCACATCCAACTTCCTAAAGATCGATCTTAATTTTACCAACCCATCTACGCCTGGTTCTTCCAAGTGATCTCTTTTCCTCAGGTTTTCCCACCAAAACGTACATATATTTTTCCATACGTGCTTCATATCCCTCCTATCTAAATCTTCCTGAATTTATCACCCGAACAAAATTGCGTGATGAGTACAAATCATTAAGCTCCTCGTCATGTAGTCTTTTCCATTCCCTTGTTACCTCTTTCTAATTAAGCCAGAATAATCTCTTCAAATCCTTATTCCCAAACACACTTTGCAGGTTGACACGTGCGAATAAAAACATTTGTCGAATACGTTTGCAGTTTCTACTAAAGTGTTTACAAACCAGGTCGATATGTTAAATTCATGGGAAGGAATTGAATAAATGTCAGGTAAATGTTTATTAGGTAGACGTACTTGTGCTTGTATTTACATTGGTCATGAAAATGTATTTGCAATTTTATGAGGAAATATTCAACAGGAATAACGACTAGTTACATTGAGAACACGAAATACTGTGTCATATTTAAGCAGTGCTATTCGGTGTCTGTCACAGGTACCGTGAGAACGCTCAACGTCTCTCCCGTATCTTCAGGGACCAGCCACGCACACCAATGGAGGAGGCCGTGTACTGGACGGAGTACGTGATCCGACACAAGGGAGCGCCTCACTTGCGTTCAGCTGTACTAGACCTGGCCTCTTACCAGTATTTCCTGTTAGATGTCATCGCTGTGCTGGCGCTAGCTACTATTTCCGTTTTGCTCCTTCTAGTGCTAGTGTGTACAGTCATCTTAAATAAATTATTCTAATGGATGTCACATGAGGAATTCTCATATTTAAGAAGAAAGAAACAAAACTAAATGAAAATATTATTTATAATGTTTCATGAAGTCAGTTCATAAATTTTGTATCCGACCAAACAGTTTAATCCACTGTTTTATCTGTCTTTGTTGCTGTTGTTGTTTTTGTTGATTAGAATTCATAGATTATTGAATGTAATTACTGTTGTTGGGGAATATTATTGTTTTCGTTTAAAAAAACAGACAATTCATAAATCTACGTTAATTTGTTAAATTTTTCTGTCATAGTTAATTTAAAGGTAACGTCAAAGTTTGTCCCTAACTAATTGTTTTGTAATTGCTGGATTCAAAACTACACAACTCTCACACTTTGTAGGTTTATATGTTATTTGTCTGCGCAACAAATGTCATATTCCAAAGAAATAAATAATAATTATTATAGAGTATGTTTGAACGTTTTTATTTTCCTTCATTGTGTGTCGCTTGTGTCCTACGCAGAAATGTTTAAGATTAATATCGAAGAATGTCATTATAGATGAATAGCATTGGCTACCAGGTAATCGTGAATATACTTAGTTCTTAATATAAGTTGCTTATTGTTTTTGTCCGATTTTAACCAAGTGCGAATTTTCTGGATATATTTTACTACAAAACCTCCACAATATAAAATGTCACATAAATCTGTCCATCGTGTTCCATGTTCCATGGGATGGACAAATGGAAGGAGGAATAGAACTAAACGCAGACTGATGGACAGATATGGAAATGCAAACAATCACATTTGCAACTTTCCCAACGTTCTTAAACATGCTAATTTTTTACTTTCTTATACAATATGCATAAGGTGAAATAAGAATTTCTCTTGAGGAACAGCAAAAGCGCGTGAATATTTCACAAACTTTCACAGATGTTTTCGTCCTTTTACGATTATACAGTACTTAACTCGATCAGCCATCAGCAACTTTTTCAATTTAAAATTTATAGACATAAGCAGGCAGAAACTTCCACAAATTTCTGTTACTTTACATATTGAAGACGTATTGAAAGGATAGTAAATATTAAATTTGCCTGCTCTTGCTACTAGACTTACTAATATTACATCATCTACAACAACAACAACAACAACAACAACAACAACTACTACTACTACTACTACTTGTACTACTAATGTTACTACTGACACTGTCACTATTACTGCTACTACTACCACCACAAATTCCTACATCAACACCAATAATACCACCACCACCAAAACCGGTGTCACTACCACCTGCATCACCAACTGTTTCAATTCACCCCCACTACTACTACTGCTTTTAATTTATTATATTCCTTTGAGTTCCTTATTTTTTTATTGTCTACGGTTCGGAATAGTTTGATTCTGTCGGTAACCCTCGTGACGTCTACTATGGGACGATCGGTTCGAAAACTTTCCTGGACACAGGGTATCCTGAATGAAGTGTTTTGTTGTTTCCCTCGGGCCCGCTAGAAAAAGGACGGTATACATCTTTACGCAAGCAAAGAATGCATCTTAAGAAGTCATATTTCTTTTTTCTTAACCCTTCCACGCTATAGGGAATGGCTTCGGATTTGTTTAACGAGAGCTGTTAAATAAGCCCCTAGCAAGTTAAATGTGTCTTGTGGTGTGTTCTAGTGGAATAATGACATTAGCATAACTTTAACTACGTCTACACTCCACGTGAGATTCCGTATATTTTGTGATGCTGCAGTACAACATGTGAGTTTGTGTCTAATTATTTAATGTGTTTATTGATAGTTTATTTAATGACGCTATTTTTACCTTAAATGATATACCATTGACTGTTAAATTGATTAGTGGCTAAAGATTTGGAAAGATGGAAAAGGCCAGTGTAGGTAGAAGGGGGAGGACGTAGGTTCCTCAGAACACATAATATGCCAGACTAGACGGTGCAGAATTCCAGAAGAGACTTCCTCTAATAGCAATATATTACTTCGCCATTTATTGTCTCTAAACAATCTGTACTCCTCACCAAATATTTTTGATGTTTTATTAAAACTACTAACGTGCGTTTTGGTACTATTGCAGGTTATTTTATACTTCTATTACTGGCATTCTCTAACTTCTTGGAACCATATATGTGTTTGACATTATAAAAGTGTTCCGATATTCGTAAAAGTTTATCGCTTACAATCCCGAACATCGAGATTCGCTGTTATAAGTCACTCTTCCTGTATTTGGAAGATTCATTGGCTATGAACCCAGATTGATCTTTGATTATGCAAGATATTCGAATTATAAATTAAACACATACTATCAACTTACCTCTGTCGTGAATATAAGACCAGTTCCTTTACGCAATACCAGTTTAACTCTCTAACTTTAGCTTCGTGGGAACAGGAAGTGCTTTGAAAAACCAACATTTGATGGTTTGTTTTATGCTGAAAACTTATAATTTTGACACTACAGGTCTTCTTATTACGTTTGTGTTTCATCTGTGAAAACATTTTCCCGGTTTTAACAAAAATTGTTACGAATACTTTATCATTCGAAAATACCCAATCATGGTGAGAACTTGTCTCTTCTGGATTATCATGCAGCGAGTAGTGGATGTTTTGGGATAACCTATCGATCCCGCGTTCATGTGTCAGGAGTCCAAAATGTTTTCGTTTCTTGAATCCTGAAGATGGGACCGCTATTAGTAGAACAGGCCTACTTGATCCCGTGGTTGACCTTGAACCAGGAGGTTGACCTTTGTAATGAGCGAGTACTGATTGCGTCAGTTCTTGGCTCATCACTCTAATTCCCGCTTGTTTGTATTCAATGATAAATATATCGAGTCAGCATAAGGTTGACTAACTGTCACACTTCTCAAGGTTGCCTCGTAATGGCAGTTTGTGTGTGTTATGAACACAACTATGCCCGACTCAGCTGTTATTTCCTATAAAAGCTGAGGGAAAACGGCCCAGGATCATTCCGGCCTGCACCATTCTTCCGGCCTGTAATACGTCAGACCAGGCCTCTTCGTGACTAGTATTTGGGCGTAATACACGTCACTGTTCCTACGACCACGACGGCAGTGAACTTCGAAGTTACACCGACAGTAGCAGAGCTGCAGTTATTGTCACTGATCGGAGGTAAGTCGCGCTGGTGTCACTCGTTTGGTCCAAGGCACTCGTTCACTCCTAAATTACGTTTCGGGTCTAATCCCCCCCGGGCAACCTATAGGTGTGACAGCCCTAACTATTCTTACTTAGTGTACTTGTTACCATATTGTCTAGTCATCTTATATTAGAATATACATATACTTCTTTTGTAACCTGCGTATCAGTAATTGGACTCCTCCTCCTTACGTCTCCTGGTTCGATTCTTTCCAAGATCTCTTGGGTGGTGGCAGCCCTACCTTATAGGGCATCAGGCTCTCACACAGGAGACCTGACCCCAACCTAAGATATTACATTGGTGACAGCGGGTGGCAATACGACACCCCACATATTACACCTTGAACCAAGTGGTCGACCTTGAACCATGTGGTTGACCTTGAAAACCAAATGGTTGACCATGTTTGGTAATGAGTATAACTCATATGGATGGACCAGTTGTCCGAGAGTTGCTTCAATGACGTCATAGAAGTGTGATGTTGGTTCATTCCCACTTCCTTTTCCCCTCCCCCTTCACATCACCATTTAGTGAGTTAATAACCTAAGTTTTAGTTATTTCAAAGTTTTACCGTGCATTTTGACGATACCCAATTTCTTATTAGTCCAAACAATGCACAATAATTTTGTTTTTTACAGTCTCATTCTGCACTGTGCACCGATACATACACAAACAGGACAGGATTAACTTTTAAAGCCGACTGGTTACGTGATGCACCAACCGGTTTAACATTCAACAACTGTACGCTATGCCCACACTGTATTTATGTGTTTCGTATTTATCTGACAACAAACTGCGACTTGTGTCACTTACAGCATAAACTGATTGGTTTTTATAACCGAGATGAACAGTGTTTACAGCGCGGTACGGACTGGGTCTTTAAATAAAGCACTCTGCGCATCGTCTTTAAAAGTTTAACATGCAGCCAAGAGACCGAATGATTTTAACAACGAAGGAAATTAACTGATACCAATATAGTAACTTATCGAAGTACAGACTACAAGCTCTCTGACGATAGTTTATTCAAAACCAAAATATGTAGGAGAATTTGTTAAATATTTTAATGTGAATTTTAATGTTTTAAAGCAAAATTATTGTGCATTGGTTGGGCTTTTAAAAGACTGGTTAAGTTTTAGTGTTGACCGCGGGCTGGGGTTTGGTTAGGTGAGGAACTGCGTTGTGCCCTGCCTTACGCCTCAATTTTCTTGTTTTACTTTAGCAGTAAGCCGAGGTCCCAGAACAGGGAGCAGACGATGTGGTTGACCATATGTGATAATGACCACCCTACACGCAAACTTCACCGCTTTACCTTCGTTGTTATTAAAAAATGCAATTTGATTCTTAAAGTCGTTGCTATCGTGTGGGTGGATATGAGGTCCTAAGCTTTACCCCACCATTTCGTAAGGTTAATAACATACGTTTTAGTGTTGGACCTATTTGCGGATGGTATGTTAACTCTTAACCTGCTTAACCGTACTAACCCTTAGGCTATTAATGATATATATATATGACATTAGTAGCCTAAGGGTTAGTGATTTAACCCTTATCCTGTTAACGTGGAAAAAATGGTGAGCTCCTAATAATGCCAGCAAATAGCAGATGGGATTTAATTCAGCGTTTAAACGGTTAAAGAAAAACATGACCTTTACACGGTTAGGGGCAAAGCTAGCTTGGCGGGTGGTTGGAAGGTGCCGGGGTGGCACTGTATTTGAAAATTTAATCCTTAAATAACCCGGGTGAAGCTGGCGAGGATGGAAAGTTGGAGGGTGGGCCCGGGACTGGTGACGTCGTAAAGGAACAGAGTTGAGGTGTAGGTTTCTTTTATGTTTGGAGTTTAGAGGGGTCGCTGTGCCGTACCCTGCGACTAAAATTTGTTGTTTCTTCTTAGCTGTCACCTGAGGTGCGTAGGACTGATAAGGGCAGGTGGAGGAGGTTTTAGGACTGATAACATTGTAATGAAATGAGTTTAAAGTGAAATTTCCTATTGATTACAGTTTCTGTTACAATTTATGGAGAGCCCCTTACCTAAGTTTTGTTGTTGGCTCCAGGCCGGTTTTTAGCCGGGGCGAGACCAGGGTGAGGATGGATTTTGTTGTTCCTATGGTCTTGGGCGGCACTTTAACTAAATTTTTGGGCCCAGTACTCATGATATTACAAAAGAATAGATTTGAGGTTAGATTCCTTTTGGCTTGAATTTTAGGGAGCCGCCGTACTTACCCCTATGCCCAAAATTTTTTATTTTACCTTAGCTGTTACGGGTTTCCGATGGTGTTACAAAGAAAGTAAGGTGTAGGTTCCTAGTTTTGGGAGCTTCCGTGCCCGCCCGATGTTTGAAAATTTGGTATCGGGTTTATTTTAATAATATATTACATATTCGGTGTTAACCATAGAGTACTGTTGCTTGAAACTAGGTAGTTTAAAATGGTGGTAGCTATAGCTCAACGCTGGATGCGATAAAGGTGAGGTGTAGGTTTTTTTGTTTTGTTATATTCTCGGGTACCTCCGTTCCTAAATTTTACTGCTTTACTACAATTATTTCCTTATGCCCGTATTCTATTTTTTCGCCCAAATTCCGTTACTTCCCGACACTCCAGTTCCACTGTTTATTGTAAGAGGTTATGTAAATGTTAGTTATCACCATACTGATTGGTATTAGGTTCGTTTTAATAATATTCTTTACCGCTGATATCGGTCCAAAATGTCTGTAGCCCTATAAAAATAATATCTTATACTTCCGACATTAGCCCCACACCTAAATTATACCGTTTCTTGTAAGAGTTGATGTGAATGTTTGTTATCGCCTTAATGATCGTTATTTGTTTTGTTTTAATAATATCCTAGAATATAATTAATGTATTAAGACGGCAAACAATGTAATCTGATTTCTGGAATATATTATCCTCGTTAGGAATCTTAACTCTATGAGGTAAGATTATCACATTGTAATTATCATATATAACTGTATCTGTAACAGTCTCCACAGATGATTTATCGCGCCGCGGTTGCTTTATCTAAAATCTGACTGTTGTTGATCCTATACTAGAGGCTTCGTCTCTTACTAAGAGTAGTAGAAGCAAAATGATCTGTATTTCACATTTCTAGAAGCAATGCCTGGAACAATTATACAAAACTATTTGTTCGGTCCGAGATTTCTAATATAAGGCGGAAAGATTTTCTAACTGAACGCGGTTGAGGATTCAAAAAGGTACGGGTACACTGAAAGTGTGTTGATTGGAGGTTACAGTTAGATACAAGAGATATTTCTCATCTCCAGAGCGTTCAGAACTGATGGACTTTACACACGTCATTATGTGTACACAGTCAAACGTTTAAAATTGAAACCACGCGGCCCTTCAAAACAAGTAACTTCGCCGTTATCCTTGTTGAAGAAGTAGTTGTATATGTCCGAACAGTGAACCTGCAGTGAGTAACACCTACAGGTATCCAACGCCAGAGGCGAACTAATACTAACCAGAATTACATTTAAAGAAAAGATATTAAGATATACAGAACTTTAATTTTGCTGTTGTTTTGTATGAGTGTGGAACTTGATCGCTCACATTAAGGGAGGAACGTAGATTAACCCTATAAACCCCGAATTAAATCCCATCTGCTATTTTCTGGCATTATTAGGAGCTCACCATTTCTCCACGTTAGCAGGATAAGGGTTAAATTATTAACCCTTAGGATACTAATGTCGTATATATATAGAGCACCCATTCTTGATGTTTCTAGATCACACACAACGACGCAGCACAGTCGGTAGGACTCCTCTGGACGAGTGATCAGCTCGTCGCAGAGACCTCTACCTGACAACACACGACACTCA
>Ga0268261_10004893_pt1 | contig 10102 bp, 9 predicted proteins | sample TergutNc150P1_FD_190353 | JGI IMG/M metagenome (GOLD analysis project Ga0268261, IMG submission 190353) | Nasutitermes corniger P1 segment gut microbial community from laboratory colony in Florida, USA - Nc150 P1 (SPAdes) (version 2) | ecosystem: Host-associated > Arthropoda: Insects > Digestive... | reverse complement strand
TGTGTGTGTGTGTGTGTGTGTGTGTGTGTGTGTGTGTGTGTGTGTGTGTGTGTGTGTGTGTTTGTATGAGAAAGAGAGGGGGGAGAGAAAGAGATGTTTGGTACCAAAGGGTTGAAATGTGTTGTATACATTGGTACACATTATGGAACACACACATGCCGATGGCAAAGTCAGTAACATACAACATTCACAGAATGTAGCAATGAACCCTAACTATAATGCCACTTGTGGTGATGGCCAAGGAAGCAACACAAGAGTACTGACACCTGAGAAATGCTGTTCTCCTGCATGTGAAGGGAAGACAAACTGTACCAAGCCATACTCAGAATCTTCTATTTTATATTAATATTTATATAATGAGATCAGCAAATAGCCCTGTAAGCCAAGGCATCACAGGCCTTCACAGTATTAAAAAAGCCACCTACACACTGCATGGTTAAGAAGACCTCCCTGATCTGTTACTACAAGAATACTAGATAGTCATCTGAAGTTCAACAGAAAGCCCCAACTTGCCAGTATACAGACTAGCCTGGAGTCAACAATTTTTTGAGGAATTTACAATCAGAGATGGTGGGACCCATGGGGCGATAGCTAGTAGGGGAGAGCAGTCTTTACCCACTTTCAGTATAGGTATCACAGCTACCTCTTGACATTCAGACAGGAAGGAATTCTGATTCAAACTTGTTTCTGCATGCTCAAACGTTTCACAAGTGTCACTGATTTACAAAGATGATGGACAAATGTGCACCCCAGCAGCACAAGTTCACAGAAACAACTATAAATTGTGGTGCTACACTTCCTACAAGTCTGTAATATATCAACAACTAATCTGACTAAGAAACACTGGGGCGGGGTTTTTCTTGTGTAGTTTAGTTTTCTTGTCATTATCATTCCACCAATGCTCCACAGTCACTCATTCATCTACTACATAGGCTCTATAATCTTTGCAAATGAGAGCAGTCCTACAAAACACATTGTAAAAAATAAACAACCAATTAATTCTACAGAGCACAGCCATTCATCGTCTTCACACCCAGTTTCTCTAATGTCCTCCCACCTATGCCTGGTTCTGCCAAGTGCTCTCTTCCCTTTGACTTTTCCAAATAAAATTTTGTAGATATTTCTCTCATTATCACCAGTGTATGTTACAGTCAAGTATGAAACTAATGTGTTATGCATAATTAAATGTAGTATGTAAATTACTGTTAAAAGTAAGATAACTTACCTCTTTTTGGTTTAGGAAATGTCTCATGCAAATGGAAAACAACTTTATCTACAAAGTGATTTATCTCAGTATTATCAGCTCCTCGTACAAACACTTCCCAGTCATGTGTAAAACCTTCTGGTGTGGTCTTCGTTCGAATAGTTGCTTCATGCCCAATTTCAAACAAAACTTGCACACACTGCAAAATAAAAATATAGGAATAACTTTTTAACCTACAAAATACATAATGTTCAAAATGTAACTACAAAATCCATCACAACATAGTCTCCAGTCTTGCAGACTTTAATTTAATGTCAGGTTTCCAGCTAAAAGATCCAAAGTTTCCACAATGATAAAGATTTATTCCATGGTCTTCCACATTACAGCAACACACATTCTAGCACACATACCAATGTTTCAGAAGAACACATGCCTGCAAATGCAGGATAGCGATGGCTGAACACACGTCGTGATATGTTAGTACCACCTACCAGACTACATATTGTTATAGACCAAGACACAAGAAAATATATCTGTTCTTCATCTTTCGCTTGATGCAGACTGGTTCTGTGGCTCATCTAGCCTCCTACAAAATGGGTACTAGGAACTCCCTCTGTAGGAGTAAAGCAGCCAGTGGGTAAAGGCAAACATTCATCTGCATCTTGTGCTGAGGTTAAGAATGCATGAAGCTGCACCTCAACTCCCTCATATGCCTACATGGCCATGACTATCACATATTTAACCTACTTCTGACATTCACAGTTTTAAACACACAAAACCTTCTATAGTTCAAGAACATACTCATGGGTACCCTCATTACACTCAGCTCAAAAGGAAGTAAACTGTTCACCAGTTTGTTGGACTGAAAGTGGCCTTGGGGGTCTCAGAGCAGAATATACAGCAAAAGATTAAGAGCGGCCTTGATAACCAACACATGACAATGCAGCAGGGTCTTACCAGCACTCAGACAGGTTGGAGAACCTCTTTTGGACCCTAGTCCTACTGCCAAGACTAGGCTACTGTCTTTAATAGGATGCAATCCAGGGTAGCTACTGGCATTCTTATTGGACATAACACCCTGAGGAGACATCTCTACGTAATGGGGCTGATTGACAGTCTCTTATGTGGGAAGAAAGGAGCAGAGGTGGAAACCTCACCTCACCTTTTGTGTCAGTGTGAAATTCTGGCAACACTCAGACATACCCACCTGGGTTCCTTTTTCTTGGACCTGAGTATGTTAGAAGTCTAAGCATGAGGGCAATCTGAAACTTCATTAAAGGAACAAAGTTCCCATGACTTGGACACCAGTCTAAGGGGCAATTAGGGCCCGTCAAAGGCCCACATGTATCGTGATCATAACTAAAAAGTCTGAAAAACAATGCACACTAGATGCATGCCGTGTTTAACACTATGTGCATGTGTATTTACTGCGCAGTGAAGACTGGGTGCTGCTGTGGTTTCTGTACTCCTCTTTTCAACTCGTTTGTGCTGCTCTTCACCAAATCACATTACAATACAGTTTTTTACCTCATCCACAACAATAACAGGCTTGAACCCATTCTTCATTTCATTCCATTTCACTAATGACATTAATCCTGGCTTCAATATGACTTATGCAAAAAAGTTTTTGTTATCTTTTTACTACCATTTCAAACAACTGCACCAACCCTGGTAACACAAGCTTCCTGGATAACACACCTTATATACTCCTACAATGATCATGAACTTGCAATCACTGTCAATGCTGCAAAACCTGCTTCCTTAATGTTTCCAGTCATTACATGAGGATTTTCATGGCATCAAATATGGTAGGTACATACCATTACTTTATTATCCTCACTTTTAAAAGACGATTTTGCAGTATGAATCTATCAATGTGACTGTACATGTACTACAGTCATCACATTCACACAACTAAAAAAAATATGGTCACGTTGTCCTGGACTGGCCCCCAACAATTAACCAGGTAACTCACAGAACAACCATACCAAAGGGAAAAATCTTAAGGCCTTATTTTTGGAACTAAGGTTTAATGACTGCAAGAGAAAGACATGTTCCTCTTTATTTTCTGTATGAATTTCACTGATCCCATTGCTGAAATCCCCCACCCACACCTCATGACCTCTCCTGTTAGTGAGGTCCTAATTTTTTACTGTGCCTTTTTTACATTATATATTACGACTGTTACAACTTTCATTTTTCAGAGTTTAATATGACAGTGCTTCACAGTGCTGAGGGTACAGTATGCAAAACACCTAGCAAATGTTCCGCTTATAACTTCTAAGCAAGCATAATGTTTTATGATGTATATTATAATACCACGAACTAGCCACTGGAAGTTTCACGATCTAACTTCATTCACACAATCTCAGAAAAGCATACTTAATATTCTACCTTACTGACTATAACGTTACAAAAAGGTGCAAATATCACAGTTAAATTTAAACCCACCGAATATGCCATAGCCCATTCACACGAACACTAACACAAGCATTCTCGACCTTCTTTGCTTCATTGCTTCAAGAACCATTTTACATTTCAAAGAACTGTCACATTTTTACTACAATAACGTTTATATTATTCATCATTCCCAAATACGCTACTGTTTTAAATGTGTTACAAAACCAACTGGACCAATTCATTGTACAAATTTCATACTATGTTTACATCTTTATACACAGTCATGACAATCCCTTCGCACATCGCTTTTTATTCTCCGTACAAGAAACATTCCCAATGATTTGCTATCTTGTATAATGCATTCGCAATTAAATCGCACACATCGTATCAGAAATAAAAGTCCACACGCCCGTCGCGCGTTTCAACGATGGGAATCACTGTATAAAACCACTTATACCGACTAACTACACTCAGCTTTACGTCCATGCTACCAACTTTTGTAAACCGATTTTCTGTGCGATCCTCTTCCTTGTCTTCTCACTGTTCAGAGATGTTATTAGATAAACGTTTCTCAACTTTGGAGATAAGCGCACACTGCCTACTGAAATTTATTATACATATGTGCTCTTTGCACATTTATCGTGTTACAGAACAAGATATGATCTATTACAGAAGAAATAATAAAATATTGTCGCAAGTGGCAAACATATTTATAAAGCGCTATTAAATTTCGCCGATACTACGACATTTTTATCACTTATTTAATGTACAATACAATTATGGCGGTTCCTTTCGTCATCTTTTTTGTTTACCAAGTTATGTTTCCTAGCGCCGAAAATCACAAAATACACATACTTGTGCCATTGTATTACGTACAATAGCCATCTTCTACGGTTTCGAAAAAACTGCCCATGCAAAGAAGAAGACTTGTGGAACACATTCTACGCACCGATTGTTTGGAGGAGCAGGGAAAAGTTTCACTAATAGAGGGAAATTCGAAGTTTTAAATGTGTAGACGCTGATTATTGAGGCGATAAAAGAGAAGGCGGACTGAACAAATTTGTTTTCATCTAGTAGGAGCAGTTTACCGACATATTGTTCTATCTAGTTGTAACACACAGCTGGCTTACTCTTCAATATTTATGTTGTGTGAATGTTGCTGTTCCTTTCATATGTTTGTGTCTCAGAACTGCATTGTGCTTAAACTGTACTTAAGAATTATTCTCCATGATATATTTTCATAGAAATAACTACATACTTGTTAAATGTTTACGTTTTGCGCGTTCTTCAGAAGTTTCATATATTTCGTTAATACTGTGTATTTTATTTCTTTAAAGTGCAGCAGACAAAATCTCTGAAATTGAATAAGTGATGTGTACATGGATGTTGTTCAACATGTCTGAATGACATCTACTGACTGAAGAAATGCCCAAGTAATCGAGATATTTCTGCCTTATCAAACAGAAAGTGGTTAATTTCACACTTACTGCACACTGCAAGGTTACTTTTGTAGATAAAGTGTACATTAGTTTGGTATAGATAAAAATGAGATACACTCTTAATACCCCTTTAGTGGCTGCTACAGCAGTTAGAGAAGCTGATAAAAATGTAAGTGAAGATAATGAATTATGGTTCTCTTTGTTGTAGTCTGCACTTTATGTTCTTTACAATAACGTTAGATCAATTAACATTTGTTTTCAGGATCATATATTGGAAGCAAGTACAGGTCCACCAATTAAACTGACTGCTATCAGCTATGAACAAAATCCATCTGTGCAATCACGGAAACGTTTACCTCTGAAGATGATCATTTCAGAAATGGCTTCAAGAGATATAAATACTGTAGAGATAGAACAAGCACATCATTCTGCACATTCACACATAGATGATGCACCCCTTCACACTGCTCCTATTCAGAACCGATGTCCTGGCAGGTACTTTGGTTTCCTTGATTATATTAGAAATTTGGTACATGAGTGGAACAGCTTAAATATATGTCCCCACAGCCATTGTTCAATGTTTATAGTATTATTATGGTTTGGCAACACCAGTACATGTTGGCCTTATTTTACACCTGGTGTTGTATGCCTTTTTGCTTCAATACCCCTTACCAATTTACACTTCTTAATTTGGGCATGCTTTATTGTGTAATGACAAAATTCACCAATTTCAGATATCTGTCTGGGTTGCACAATAGACCTAACAATAACTAATTTTTCAAGGAATAACAGGCAAAAATTTTAATACAAAGAAACAAATATAATAACGAACATTATATGTTCTAAAATGTTAATGTTACAGTTTGAAACATGGAAAAACTGGCCTGTAAGATTCCTCAGGAAGTGTAGATAGGAGGTCATTATGTATTTAATGTAGTCATGTTTGCAGCATAATTACAGTGCTACTCTCTACTGTACATCAGTGTTGACTATGTTCAAAAACAATTATATGTTTAAAAATAAATTTTGGTTTGGCATGGTAAAAAATGCAATTACATTTTTGTCCCACAATTTCCTTACACTGCTACTACCAATTTTAAATATAGTATGCAGATAGCGTGCTTTGTATAAGATGTACTGACCGATTATCATGAGCCTTGGTTTCAAAGTTTGGTATCTGCTCAGAAAGGCTCATGAATGGTGTTATGCCTAAACACTAAGCCTATTCATATTTAGTGCTGCAAGTGTTATTGTAGTTGCTGGTCTCAACTGTTGGACAGCCAGGATGGTTAAGTGCATTGTCATGATGAACCAACAAATGATTAATTACCCATTTTCCAGGATGTTTTGGTGAATTTTTATGCACAGACACCTTAGAACATCCAAGTAAACACTGCTTATTATCACTTTGGTCAGATGGGATGAATTCATAATTCGTAGCCCCATCACAGTTGCAAAAATCGTCAATTGCTCTGACTTACTTTCTTGCTCCTTGGAGCAGAGTCCTTCTTGGGAAGCTACCTGGTTCTCAGGTAGTTAAGAAATTCCCCACATTTTTTGGAACCTGAAGCTTCATTACTGCATTTACAAGTGCCCGCCACCTGTCCTTATTCTGAGCCACATCAATCCAGTCCGTGCCCCCACATCCTACTTCCTGAAGATCCATGTTCATATTATCCTCCCATCTATGCCTGGGTCTTCCAAGTGGTCTCTTTCCCTCAGGTTTCCCCACTAAAAATTAGCATCTCCTCTTTGGACATCAATAATGAGGTGTCATGTATGAACACTGTTGTTTTACTGTTGGGTCATATCCATGAACACGTTTTGACCACTGTGAGAACTGTGGACCATCTTGAACTTGTCGAAGTTCATGTTAAATATGCAGTTAATTTTCATTTTGTTCAACTACAGACAAGGGCATAAATCCAACATATATTCATACATTCCAATAAACATGTTACCAGCTTTTGCAGCTCTTGAATCCTGTCACTATTTTCATCTGTTCTGTTTGGGTGCTTAGTCATCCATAATGTTTATTTGTCTCTGAATCTTAATATCCACCTGTCACTGTATGCCTTTGTAAAGCATCTCCAACAGATATTTGTAACCTCATACACATCACAGAGGTTGTTTTATCTAGCTTGAAACAAACACTGTGCACTCTTTTTTCTCCCAAGTGGCTTGCATTGAAAAATCACAAAGTGTGTTTTATATCTTCTTGTGTGTCTGGTGAAACCAGAGGAAAAATACAATACAATACAATGTGCAAAAATATAGTCTATGTAACTACCTATCTACTGGTGTATTAATTAAGAGCTCATTAGGCTTTCTCTACTCTGAAAATCTTTTATGTATATGATGCACATGTCTTCATACACTTTTAACATAAAAAAAGGATGGATATGTAACCAGTATGGATTAGTTGGATTGAAGGTCCCCAGAATGAAATTATGTAAGGATTTTGAAAAACAGCTGGCTAACAATTAGTGAGTTACTCCACAGAAGAACAGTTTCTACTTTTCAATGATGGTTATGCATATATCCATTTAGCAAATGATCCTCTGCACATAAACTGTAATTCTGTAAAGTGGGAGCAAGATGAAAATAGGGAAAAATCCATAGTGGGTGCTGTGAAAGTGAGCAGTGTTAGTGATACTGAAATTGACAATATGGATCCACTTGGAATCACAACCTCAACACCAAATAAACAGGAAATGCTGAGCAGTCCCAGCACTACAGTATTAGACTTAAATCTAAATAATTTAGAAGGATTGCTGACAGAAGGTGCAAATACTGTAAGCATTTCGAGTGGTCCCAAAAAGTGTGATGAGGAAATAATTACAGTAGTAACAAATACCTATCAAGGAACTAAGGGTATTTTAGAAACTACAGGCAAGGAAGCCATACCAATACTAGACTTAAATCAAAATAGCCTTGAAAAATCATTAATAGAAAATACAGATGTTATAAGTATGTTGAGTAGGTCCAACAAGAGTGATGAGGAATCAAATAAAATAGCAACCAATTCTAAGCCTGAAACTAAGGACACTATAGACCCCACGGTTAGCGAAGTTATATCAAAGTTAGGCTCAAACCAAAGCAACACAGAAGGATTACCGACAAAGTACAAATATTGTAACTGATACCTTGGCCCAGCATAGGGAACCTGTAAGCATTAGAATATCGAATAGGAAAAAGCAGTTTCCACTAACCAGAAACGAAGACTTTTTATGGGAGTAAGTCCAAATGAGGTACCAAATAAAAATACTGATGGTGTGTTTAATAGATCCCAAAAATCTGGAAAAAAATTAACTACTTATGCAGTACATACTAATGATACTCACTTCAAAAAAAATAAACATACCACTATGAAAAATAGCAGCGATAACCTATGGATATTTCATAAAAACATAAGAGGATTACATAGGAAAACAGATGAATTAACTACTCACTGGGAAAATTTTTTTCCCCATATTCTTTGTATCACAGAGCACCATCTAAGAGATTATGAAATAGGTAATATAAGTATCAGTCGTTACAACTTAGGAGCTTTCTACTGTAGAAAAGGTAGGAAGCAAGGTGGAGTAAGTATTTTTGTACATGATACCCTAACTTTCACCAACATTGATCTAAATAGATTCTGCAATGAATTTGACTTGGAGGCTTGTGCTTTAAAAACTAAAACAGCTAATGAAGTTTTTCATATTTTATGCATATACAGACAGACCACCAACAAGTAATTATACAAATTTTCAACGTCTCTTAGAATCCATTTTGACTCAGCTATTTTCAAACACCACAAATTTAATTATATGTGGTGATATAAATATTGATTATCTTAAAACTTCTAACTATAAATTTCAATTAGATTGCCTATTGGCATCATACAATTTAAGCTCCATAGTAGATTTTCCCACAAGAATTACTGGAAATACCTCCACAGCCATCGACAATATTTTTATCCACAGAATAAAAAATAATGATTATACTGTTGAGCCTATGATAAACGGCCTATCAGACCATGATGCCCAAATTTTAGTATTATGCAATATAAATGTTAGCAATCAAGAAACATCATTTGCTAGAAAGCGAATTATAAATAGTGATACCGTAGCTCAATTTAAATTAAAGCTAAGTCATGAAAATTGGTCTGACACCTTTGCAGGAGAAAATATTGATGTAAGTTTTCAAGGATTTTTAAATACCTATTTAAGAATTTTCTACCACTGTTTTCCTTATAAAAAGGTGCTCAACAATTATAGCAAGAAAGCATGGATAACGAAAGGTATAAAAATCTCTTGTCAATGGGAAAGGGACCTCTACAAATTATGTAAAACCTCCCATGATTCTAACCTTAAATATTATTATAAAAACTACACAAAAATCTTAGCTGATGTAATTAAGACCGCCAAACGTAAACATTACAATAAACTATATAGCTGTTCTAAAAACAAAGTTAAGACTATGTGGAACCTTTTAGGTCAGAAACAAACAAACATGATAACAAGAATGAAATACAGCTAAATATAGAAGGAAAGTCAGTAACGGATTCTTAGAAACTAGCAAATATTTTCAATGATTACTTCGCAAATGCTACTTACAGAATCCAATCTGAGAATTACGACCATCCCCCATCAGCATTAGATAGCTTACATTCATCATGTACCAAATCCTTTCCTCAAATATATATGACACCGGTTTCAGCTAATGAAATTAAGGATATTATTAAATCCCTAAAGATGAAGAACTCATGTGGATATGAGGAAGTACCACTAAAAATTTTAAAAATAAGTCTACCATATATTATTTCCCCGCTCATATACCTACGTAATAGATCAATGCTCTCTGTAATATTTCCTGCATGGCTTAAATATGCACAAATTGTTCCAATTTTTAAAAAGGGTGATAAAGAGCAACCAACTAATTACAGATCTATTTCTCTATTAACATCATTTTCTAAAATATTTGAAAAGGTAATTTACAAAAGATTAGATAATCATATGAAATCCAATAATATTTTAGCAGAGGAACAATATGGGTTTAGAAGTAATACCTCAAC
>Ga0268261_10004892_pt1 | contig 10103 bp, 7 predicted proteins | sample TergutNc150P1_FD_190353 | JGI IMG/M metagenome (GOLD analysis project Ga0268261, IMG submission 190353) | Nasutitermes corniger P1 segment gut microbial community from laboratory colony in Florida, USA - Nc150 P1 (SPAdes) (version 2) | ecosystem: Host-associated > Arthropoda: Insects > Digestive... | reverse complement strand
TGTCACTTCTATCCCCCCTTTTATCTTTCCTTCAATAACCTGTTGTAGAAGGCAGTTTCTACGCAAAATGTGACCAATCCAGTTCGCCTTCCGTTTACTTACGAGGGTCATACCAAAAGTCATGAGCAATGTCGCACAGTTGGCAACTCTGCAACATCAAACAATTGAGTATCGTTTGGTAGGTGGCGTCAACTATTGTCATATCTTTGAGTGAGGTATGGCGTCAGTAGCTTGCATCACGTGACCATAAACCAGTGATACAAAATGGCCGACAACAATGTTTCGTTTCATCAGCGTGCCATCATTGAATTTCTTGTTAAGGGGGAGACTTCAGCTGCTGATATTCACCACAGACTTCAGCGTCTGTATGGAGATGTGTGCATGGGTGCTACTCGTGATAGACGATGGGTAGAGCATTTTAAAGATGGGAACACGAGCATCCAAGATCAGCCTGGTAGCGGTCGCCCTCGAACAGCCTCAACTGAACCCGACAAGGAGAGATTTGATGAAATCATTAAGGAAGACAGACGTGTGATGCTGGACGCAATTGCAACAAAAATTGAAATAAGGCACAATACAGTTCAGGAGATAATTGGAAGCTTAGGGTATCGGAAAATTTGTGTCCGTTGGGTACCACGTTTACTGACTGAAGATCATAAAGATCAGTGAAATGCCATCACTTCAGAAATGCTTCGGAGATATCAAGACAGTACTCATTTGGCACCTTCCAATTACCATCTCTTTGTTTTTGTGAAGAATCAGATACGAGGCCAACATTACGAGACGAACGACACACTCCAGACAGCTGTGCATCAAAGTCTTCGGGCAGCGGGAACGGAGTTCTACCGCAAGGGAGTATTCAAACTTCCAGAACAGTGGGAAAAATGTGTACAGAGAAGCGGGGATTATGTAGAAAAATAAGCAGATGTCTATGGATTAAGACGATGTACTTGGTTTTTACATAATAATAAATTTTAATTTACAAAAAATTGTTGCTCATTACTTTTGGTATGACCTACGTATTTCATGTAGGATATTCCTCTGCTTCTTGACTCTAAGTAATACTTCTTCATTTCTCACATGATCAGTCCAACTGATCTTTTCCATCCTTCTCCAGCACCATATTTCAAAACTTTCCAGGTGTTTCTGATCTACTGCCCAAAGCGGCCAAGTTTCAGCACCATATAAAGCTATGCTAAGGCTGTTATACAGCAGTTTATATGTCACTGGACTGACCAAGTTCCTATTTTGAGAAACATAATGACACAAGTACAGATTTTCTGTGAAGAACTGGGCCTTCAACATGAGTGTGAATATTGCCAAGGATGGCTGCACAAACTGAAATCATGAGAAGGTATTAGTTCACATCATGTGTGAAGTAAAACGGAAAGTGCAGATAGTGAAGCAGTTGAGAAGTTTGTTGATCAGTGTGCACAGTTTGTTTCATGTGAGAGGTTATTCACAGAGTAATTATATAATGTCAGTGAGTTGGCTCTTACACTGGCAGGCTTCCTTCAAAAACATCTGCACAAGAAACTGAGGAGGTACCAAGTGGCTTCAAGGAATTTAAAGACAGCGCCAACCGTCCTTGATTGCGGTGATGCATATTGGTACACAGACCACAAAGGTATTTCTTTAATGCTATGAAAAGCATTTTATTCATGAAACTAGAGCTCAGAGCACATTGGTTGGTCTTAATCCTAAATACAAAACTGTTTTGCTGTTTGTAACTGTTATTTACCACAATGCATACCTGCTTGTCAAACATAATGTGCAGAAAATGTATTTACTATTTACCTACAAACCACACCTCAGTCATTAGCTGTGGGTATATTATAATTCATAACACGTAAATACATGTCAGTTCACATGCAATGTTTGCTATCCGTAAATGTGGAAAACTCTATCAGAGTGTTTACCCCAAAAGATATTATCTGAGCATCAGCTACAGGCTGGGATAGAGGAACTATATCTGCTTTTAAAAACAGATGGCAAAACTTATGGCCAGCCCTAATGTTTGAGGACAATCCTGACACAAGTGACCACTCCTTGTTCCTCGATTTTCAAGTGTACTTAACATAAACTACTTCTTTTTCAGATTTTTTGTTTATACTACCTCCACTTAATACCTTGTGTCAGTGCATTTAAATTTGGTACAACACTAACACTTTATTTTAAAAAGTCCTGTGTATGGTGTTTTGATATCATAACATGCTCAGGGCCGACGGTTCCAGAAATTTGTGTATAGGAAAACCAACTTGATGCGCAATTTATCGTGAGTATATTTCGTCAAATACCTCTACAGGTTTTGGGCGTATCCACCGCCCATCATCAGGAGGCACACCGCATGTATACAACAATTGGTCTGTTGTCCTGCGTGCGTTGGAACCCACCCAGGACAATAGACAGCCATCTAAAAAGAACAATAAGTACCAACTGTTGTATACATAGTGTGCCTCCTGATGATGAGCGGTGGATACGCCCATTGTGCATCAGGTTGGTATTCCTTTACACAAATATAATGAGATGCACAGTCAACTAACATAAAATTCTGGAAATTTCTCGGTCTAGGGTCAGCCAGGTTCCGAGGGAGCCAGATTAGGAAGGTGTGACCTGCTGCTCCCTGTCTGCAAATTTCTTAACAACAGTATGCACAAAAAGCCCAAGAAGATAGTACCAATGACATATTGCCTTGTTGTTGTTGTTGTTGTTGTTGTTATTATTATTCTTATTATTTTAAATTTATTTTTACCTATTAGTTTTTAGGTGGTGGTTTTCTGGTAAGTCCAGATCTCAACAACAGATCAAAGTGATTTACCCCAGCACTTTACAAATGCTGTGTGCAGTGCACTTAGTGTGATCTTCTGTAGTTCTATGGCCAACAGGTTACCTGGGAAGAATTGCAGGTTCCGATCTAATCCCTTCTTAATTGTTCCTAATGCTCCAATTACAACTGGCACAATATTTGTCCTCACTTTCCACATCCTGCTGATCTCAATCTCCAGGTTTTGTACTTGCTTAATTTTTCAGCTTCTATTGTGGTAATGTTTGAATCATCTGGTATGGCTATATCGATCAGTAAGCAGTACTATATCAGGTCGGTTTGGTAGTATTGTTCAATCTGCGATAACCAGTACATCCAACATAATAGTAGCACTGTTAACATTTATGACCCTTTCAGGTTTATGTCTACAGTACTTGTCAGTAATCTGTAACCCCATATGTTTACATATTGTCCAGTGGATGTAACCAGCCACCTTACTGTATCTAGTAGTGTATTCAGACAGCACAAGTGCTGTGCATCAAGTAACAATATGTTTCATGTGTTCTTCTGCTTTAAAGGATATTCTGCATACATTATTATTATTATTATTATTATTATTATTATTATTATTATTATTATTATTATTATTATTATTATTATTATTATTATTATTATTAACACCTGCTCAGTTCAGATTCCCAGTCATGTATAAGGAGACAATGCTGTAAAATTAAACTGTTTCAATAACAGATGAAATGTGAGGTTTCAATAGTGGTGAAGATTTAGATTGTGGTCTCATGAGCTGCAGAACTCTGATACGAACAGGTTATGTGGGAGAGGTGGCAAAATTGGGCCAAGAATACAAGTCAGCCAGAACCTTGGGGAGATGGACAGAAGATACAGTACTGTTTGGGACAATGGTATGGACATCCCCACTGTACTCCTTTCAACTCCAAAGACACACACGCAGGGTTCCTTCAAAACATCAGTAACAAACAAGACAAACGGCAGCAACAATCTGAACGACCACAATCTAAATATTTCAAGAAACTTATAACCTGAGACAACTTCCCATTTTTAGAATAGTTCTTCATCACGTGGTCCAGTACTGTACTATTTAAGGACCCAGCTTATGACTGTACACAAAAAATAATATAAGATTCACTACTTTAGAATGGCTCATTGCTGATTTATACAAAACAATTCTATTACCATACTTAAATATATTTCCACATAACAAAATGCAATTCTAGCTCATTATGTGGAAGACAGGATATAGATCATCCTTTGTCTACCATGCACACTCCATATTAGACTGCATGCTTTAAACTACATACTACATCTCAAGGTAATATTGCATTATTTTCAGTATTCAACATCACTGTGAAGACTAGGTCATCTATATAACTACAACTCAGTAATTTTAGATAATAGTATAGACACAATTCACTCACACTTTAAATAAATAAAAATTATCATTATGGCACAGTATAACAGTCTCATGTTAGAAATACACCACCACTAGTTATCACTTTAGAAGCAATCTGCACATACTGCCAAACCATTCATGTTTCACTCCACCATTAGTAAATAAGGCTTCATTATATAGTTAAGGCCCCGTGGCCTGTCTCTGTCGGATGCCATGTGCTTGCAGTTTGTGATTGATGAGGTAATGTTTAGTCTTGCATTTCTTGCCACAAACATCGCAGCGATGCCACTGGTCCTCAGATGTCTGAACATGCACATTGATGACGTGCTGACGCAGGTTACTGGGCGAACTGTAAACCCGTCCACAGAACGGGCACGGGGGGCGGACAGACGAGGGGGAGGAGCCTACTACAGCCGCCCCTGCAATGACAGGGAGCGGCATATCAGTAACAAGTTCAACTGTATAATCCACACTTAAAAATGCAGTGCCAAAGGCAAGCTCAGTCCCAATGCAACATCAGATCTCTAACTACATCAATGAAAAAGTCAGGCATGCACTGTAAAAATTAGGACTGGCCTCTCCTCCCCCTCATTAACATGTCAAGACGAACATAATTCCCAATCATACACTGCTGAGAAATTCATCTTCTACAAATTTTTATTATAACCTCTAGGGCAGTGTACTGCAGCTATAAAAATTCCCAACCATAAAATTTTTAAGAAATCATGAGACCTTTTTTCCCTACAATTTCATAGCACACATCACTGTCTGCACTAGAATATAAATCTAGAAAATGTAAATGTAAATTAATGTTCTAACATAATATAAAGTTAGATGATATACATGAAGACACACATGTACTCATGTCCTGAATTTTGCTTACAAATTATTATTACAATTACTATCTTCATAATGTTTCGCTATAATAATTTTACTTATGATAAAACAAAACACTGCCACTATAGTATTCATTCATCTTCCTTATGGCAGCTTAGATCTCATTAAGATGTCATTTGTCAAGTTCCTTTTAACGAGCACACATCCTTAGAAAACAATCTATAGCAACGAACAGAATTTTTCGTCCGCCTACTGATTCCAATCCAATGTATCTAACAAAATGCATCCACAATTCTCTTTTATTTGCGAAAGGTATCACTCCAGTTTATTCACACTTGCTATGTGCAGTGACACAAGAGCAACATGCGTTTTATCTTCTCTCAAAAATTTCACATTTGGTTCCCAGGTGGCGTTCCTATGCCACCGTAATTCTTCACTCCCCTCTGACGGATACCGTGAGTCTGAAGCAGGTGCGTATGTAAGTACTGTCTGGTTTTAAACATTTTCCCACAAACATGGCATGGTTCCCAGTAGTCATTTTTTGCATGAACATTTGCAATGTGTTGCTTGAGGTTGCTACTTGTGCTGTATACACGCCCACATTCAGGACACATCGGCTTTTGTTGCTGATGGCGATCGCCCAGTGGTGAACCACCGTCTTCTGACACAGGCCCTGGAAGTCCAGGCCATGTGTATCAGTTCGAACATCCACTATACTTATTATTGCTAAGTCCAAAATGATTAGACACTATCACTACAAGCAAACCTTTTATTTAAAATCACTACTTCTGTTAACCATTATTCTGCTGTCAAACTCATTAAGCCTCATTACTAGCAAATTAAGAAGTATGACTAAAATGAGAATTCATAGTTTCAACATTACAAACTCTCAATTATTTCCTACCAGAGGTATAAATCTCAGGTAATAAAAATGATCTGGAAATCTGTACTGCAAGGTAAGACATATTAAAGCGCAACGGCGCCACAAGCTTTAACTTTGTTTAACGCCGGTAGATACATGGCACGCTTGCGTATTTTAGAGATGAAGTGAAACTGACTCTGACCCATTAAGCGATACACATGTATGTATATGTTTGTTTTTGGAACAACAGACCCCGGTGGGCCAGGGCCTCCTCATTCACGAGGTTTCTAGATCACACACAATGACGCACCACAGTCGGTAGGACTCCTCTGGACGAGTGATCAGCCCGACGCAAAGACCTCTACCTGACAACACACAACACTCACAACATACAAACAGCCGTGCCCCCCGGTGGGATTCGAACCCAAAATCCCAGCAAGCGAGCGGCCGCAGACCCACACCTTAGACCGCGCGGCCACTGGTGCCGGCACATGTATGTATATATAGATATATATATTCACCTGAAGTCAAATGTACACCTCATATTCGGTAACATAATTCTGTTTTGATATACGAATGTACCCTGTAGTCCGTCCATTCTCTGTACAGGTATCCCCGACTCATATGACAGCCATGTTTATGAGATTGATTCCAATCTCCACATTTTGTTCACTTTTTTTTTTTTCCTGCTTTGGTTTCATAGCCTTCAGTTTTCATTGAAAAATACACAAATCAATAAAGTTTAATACTATTTATTTCAGTTATTTACAAATGATTTTCATGTTATACCGATAAATTCGTTACTAAAAAATTAAACTAAAAAATCCACGTATCACAAAAACAGGACATTTGCATCAGTCAAAATCATGTGAGTCAGGCAACACCTACAGTTCAGATTGTACCTACAATCTGTTTTGTCTCTGGCTTCCGCTAAGAAACATGCAGTAAAAGAAAACAGCCATCCATCTTACTGTACTGCACTTTCTGAAGACAGAAACAATCCCATCCCCAAGTACACACAATGGACAATGTCAAGGGACTAACCTTGTATCATTATGCCAGACCATTCCAACAAACCTTTAGAACCACACAATCTCATCTGTTTCATAGCCTCATGCAAACTGTTTTCTTCATAACAGAAACAGCATGTATATAAATAAATCAGAGCTGTCAGTATGAGAAAGTTATTGTAAAATTTGTACTTTGCATTAATGATGTGTAGACAATATATAAACCATTTTCTCCATTTATTTCCATCAAATAACAAAACAAATTTGCCTCAGATAAGTGAAACAGCAGAACTGCCAACATTACAATTTTCTCATTTCAGGCAGTGTCAGCATGTTGGTTCTATGTTGGTCTGTGTTCTCTAATTCCTCTGCTGACCAAAATTCTGGGAATTTTTGATTACTCCAACAGATCATTGGTACACTGTATCACAATATAACCTAGCAAGAATGTCAACGAATTTCTTTCAAATTAATATTATTTTTCCAGGTGGGTGCCTAGTAATTTTCAAACCAATTGCAGCAACAATCACCACACTACCAGTCAACTTTTACTGGCTTTACATAAACTCAGTGTTATTCTAATGAATACTTGAGATTACATTCTTCTGGGTTGTGATGTCACTGATTTTGGTAGATAGACGCCAAAAATTTTGGAGGGATTTGCTGCCTACATCCTCTTGGTACCCTCTGAAATGGAGGCACCCATCCACCAAACCACACAGTGTCACAGCCCAGAAAACAGTAAGCAGTAATCTTAGCCTTCACTGTCATGAGAACCTCAATTCTCTTTTGTTCTGATTAATGTGACAATTTTGTACTGTAGAAACTCTGTTAATCAGGTATGCTACTTGTAAACGCAGAAGTCTTCAAACACACAATAAAGATAATAACTTTTTAATAACCACATTATGCCATTTATTCTGCAAAATAATACTGATAATATATTTTCATACTGTTACATAACTTCAGCAGTTAATGCTCTGAACATCCGAACTGCACACATACATATAGCATCAGTTTTACAGAGTAATCACCAGTTTTTGAACAATTACAGTGAAATTTTTGTGCTCAAAATTAATATATGTACACAGAATACCTGTTACTGTTCTAGGGGGAAGAGGCAACCTGAAGCTTGGCTGGCTTTGTGTTGTATGCCGTGCATTGGGAGGGGACATAAATGGTAAAGGAAACGATACAAAAAATTGCCATGATAATTAAGATTTAGAATGCCTAAAACTCAGCAGTGCTACAGCACATGATAAAAATGTTGCCCTCCTGAATGAATGTACTCAGTATATGCACGAAGCACAGTAACTCTCCGGAGTTTTTCCCTGGAAACTGTTGAAACCTCACGGTGGTAACTGAAGGACAAAGTGTATAAAAACACATCCCTACACACTGGAAGAACTAAGAAATAACATATGAGGCGAGATTTGGACAGTTTCCATGTAAGAACTCCAGAGAACTAACAACATGTTCCGCAGGTATACGGAGTGCATTCATTCAGTGGGCAACATCTGCAGAATCTGCTGTAGCAACTGAGTGATTTTATTAGATTTTCTAAAGGTTATTATCACTGCGATACTTTGCGTAGTCCCCTTCGCAGACTGTTACACCTCCCCACATGCATCACACAATACAATGCTGGTCCAGTGTCTGGTTGCTTCTGCTTCTTCACACAGTAAAAGGTACTCCCTGTACTTTACAATGTACACAAAATAACAAAGAACTGATACACTGATACAACACAGTTTTTAACCCTTCATATGCTGCCTGATTGGACACAATAAAACTGACACACTGCCCATTGTTCCATTTGTTTCTCAGAATAATAATAATAATAATAATAATAATAATAATAATAATAATAATAATAATAATAATAATAATATAAAAACAGATCATAGTTTTCATGAATTAAACCCATACAGATACCTGACATATGTTCGCTAAAATCCTTTCTTTTTTTTTTGGGGGGGGGGGGGGGTATAAAAAAAGGGAATATTTATTTTGTATACTGACTTATTCTGTATCCAATAGGTTTTTCAACCTCTCATGGATTTAGAGAATGCATGAGAAATAAATAAATAAATAAATATGGCATTAGCCACTATGCATTCTGGTAGGTCATCATCTAGACCACCACAATCTAAATTTCACTGTTGTCACAAACTTCAAATCCAGTAGCACACAGTACAACAGCTACAGTTATTATGTGCTCTTCTACAATTCTTATAACACATTCTGAACTATATATATATATATATATATATATATCTTCATAAAGACACAAATTCCTGTTTCCATGCTAATTTCTGGAGTGGAACCCAGTTAAAGAACTATGTTCTGGGATGTTATACAGCGCAGATTGGTAGTTAGTCACTGGAGGTCTCGCAATACTCCTTGACCCTTGAAGGTGGGACTGATAGGTTGTCCCAAAACATCAGTAACCTAACTACCCAACTACGATGTGTAACAGTAAAGAAGAGCAAAGATCTCAAGTTTGAAACATAACCCACTAGCTGAAGTTCATCACGTAACAAAAGATCTCCTGGAGGTTCATTAAGTAGAACCAAAGAAAAGAATTTGTCATGTCTGTCACAAGAGACTAAGCTGGGTGTAGGTAGTAGGATAATACTGAATAATGGTTAAGCAGGATCTATGTAATAAAAATCAACTTGATGCACTGTTTATCCTCAGTTTATTTTGTCAATCAACCTATACATGTTTAGGGCATATTTGTAGCCCATCATCAGGAGGTATACTGTATATGTACAACAATTGGTATGTGTTGTGCTTTTCAGTTGACTGTCTGTTGGCTGGGTTGAGATGGAACATCCCAACCCAGCCAACAGACAGACACATACCAGTTGTTGTACATACACAGTATACCTCCTGATGATGGGCTACAAATATGCCCTAAACATGTATGGGTTGATTGACGAAATAAACTGAGGATAAATAGTGCATCAGGTTGGTTTTTATTACATAGATATATCGAGATGTATGGTTAACAAAACATAAAAAGTTACTTGAATAAAACAACCAACTAGATGCAACAATCGTAAAATTTATTGCCTTGTCGTACAGATACTGCTCAACATGTTTCGGGCATTACAATGCCCAGGAGCCCGTCAAACTGCCATTGCAGCCTCTGGTTTCCGTATGAATGTGGAGGTGGAAGTGTTCTCAGCCGTGGTC
>Ga0268261_10004891_pt1 | contig 10104 bp, 4 predicted proteins | sample TergutNc150P1_FD_190353 | JGI IMG/M metagenome (GOLD analysis project Ga0268261, IMG submission 190353) | Nasutitermes corniger P1 segment gut microbial community from laboratory colony in Florida, USA - Nc150 P1 (SPAdes) (version 2) | ecosystem: Host-associated > Arthropoda: Insects > Digestive... | reverse complement strand
ACTGTCACCACGATACGAAGGTAAAACCAGAGGCTGCCACTGCAATCATTGAGCTCCTGATGATGGGCGGGAAAACGCCCGAAACATGTTGAGCTGTAAACAAACATCAGGATAATAAACTGAAAAACTGTTGCATCAGGCTGGTGATTTATTTGAATTAAATGTAAAACTGTGGTGCCAAAAGGTTAATCACAAAACTGAACGGTGCACCTTAGCAAAACACTGTTTTCATAACAAGAAATGCTTACATAGACAAAGTAGTCCTTTCACATTTACATATGTAAATGTGATGGTTTGATGACAGTAGAAATGCTGAAACACATTGCCATTTCATCCATTTTAATGTGTACAACTTAACCTGCATCTGTTAACTTTAAGTTGTAGTAGACAGTAATCATACACACATATTAATAGTAAAGTCTTAAGAAGGAACATGGGTTCCAACATCCTGTAACATACAACAAAACTCAACTAACAATTAATTCATAAGGTGACTGACTACTTTACAACATTCTACTGAAGGTCTAGAGACTGCAATGTCCTGTTAGCACAGAAACACACATATTATCCATGTATAAACTGTGTGTCTTTGGTCTACTGTGTTAGAATATGAGTTGCACATAACATGTAACGAAATCAAAACTACACATAATAGATACACACACAAAAAATACATCTGTCCAAAGTATTTCTACTGACAGACGAACATTATGCTTAAAGAATTCAGCAGTACATACATTAATAGAGGTACACAGTTTTCATTCCCCAGGCTCAGTAGTAGCAGTAGTAGTAGCAGTAGTAGTAGCAGTAGCAGTAGTAGTAGTATAGTAGTGGTGATGGAGTTGGTGATGGAAGTGTCTACTAATAGGTTGCTGTTGTGGTAGCCTTGTGTTGGAGGTGGGGCAGGGTGGTGGTGGTGGTGGTAGGGGTTGATGCACCCCCTGCCCCTCCTCTGCCTCTGCCCCGTCCACCCCCAGGGACATGCACAGTCAAACGAACGCTCGCTGCAAACAAGCCACAAACAAACACAAGACAATGCAAGGTACAGTGAACTATCTGCCATACTTCCATCAAGACTTCAGAACCGAAATTTTGAAACCATGGGTGTCTGTTATGAAATTAATCCCACCTGCCATTCCCTCTTTGTCAAACTTAGCCTTAGAATGAAAACAGAGGTAACCTAGGAGTTATAAGAGGCTGTCCCCCCACTGTCTAGTAAGTTTTTAACTGCCACAGAAGTGGTCTAAAAAGTCTTCAAAGCAAGGGTTGATCCTTTTTTTAATCTTGCACATCATGTATACGAAATGACTTGTGTCAGTGCACGCTTGTTTTTTGTGCATATGCATGAGCGTGCACATGCATATGTGTCTAATTATGTACAGTTTGGGTGACATGATGATGAAAATATGCCAAAACATGCATATGTGTATGTCATAAACATTCATAAAGTTCTTGTTCAAAGGTGAATATTAGCAGTTCTTGATATGATGATCACAAAGTTTGGTAGCATGATATTTTGAGTGACAGAAAATCTATAAAATATCTCACAGAGACAGCAACTGGTTAACTGCATGATATTCTGAATGATGGTTTATAAAAAACTTACAGCGAGGCATGTGAAACGTGTTATGGTTCAGTCATGAATATGCTATCTGTCGCTATTACCGAATGATATCAACATGCCAAACAAGAAAAATTTTAAAAACTTCCCAGTTTCACAAGACTTGTAAATTTACATTTAATTCACCTGAAAAAGGCAATACACACCAATATTTCCTGCACAGTGTTCACAACCCACCTGTTGCCTGCTTTTCTCCAACTGGATATATGATACTATGTGCAATAGCAATTATTGTGTGACCATTCAAATGATCTTGCACATATTCATGCCAGAGTTGAACCTACACTGCACGGCAGAGGTGATCATCTAACACAAATGAGAAACGATAGGGGTGGAATTTCTAAAACCTCACTTACAAGTTATAAATAACCAACAAAATCTGAACAGGACATATTATTATATGAATGTATATATAAGACTTCAAATTGTTAATTATAACAATTCCTTTTATTGACACAACTAAACATGGTGTAACAATACTTTTTGGACAGTGTTCCTTGTATATAGGACTTCTGAGACTGGCTGTGTCTCCAGGTGAAAAGTAAGGAAGGAAAGGACAGAGTAGGTATTTCCCCTTTTCATCTTCTTGGTGTTCATAGAGGGGGGGGGTGGGGGAGCAAGCCTCCAAAATTCTCTAGCGATAATATCACCTACAGGCATGATTACATCTTAATACCAAACCAATGTTAAAATGTATCAACCTACATTACATTTGAGCATGTTTAGTCAAAGTAGTTGAGTACCGTAAATTTGTGTGAATTATATTTGATTAGGTTTTGGGACACAGTTTTAACTTTTGGTGGTCATAATATAATTCGGCCTCAGACACAGGAAGTAATATCCTCATATAACTGCAAGACATGTAACATGTATAAATATCATGGCTCATAGGGTCTATCAAATTCAGAGTTCCAGATTCAGCTGCTAATGAAGATGTATGCTTCGCCCCCTTTGACAATCTACGCAAAATACTGGAATAAGTATCATTCAAAATGACTATACCATTTCCTGATACAATCAACAAACAATGTCAGTCATTCTAAAATTTCAGCTCTTACCAAATGTGACAAACTACAGAATAACTGTTAAAAAAAATAAAAACTATATTGTCATGGCAACTACACACGTATGTTATACCGTTTCAAACCATTATTGTGTCTGTTATAAAGAACTCAGTTACACCTTCCTATGCCAAAAAAATTTAGTGCATACAGCGGAAGTTCGCAGCTCTTTGTAACAATAATTTTTTTCCCAGGACCACTACCACTATAGTTATGCTAATGCACTTCAGCTTCCTAATTTATAGACCTTACAAGACACAAGGCTTAAATATGATACAATATCTGCTATTGGAGTTCCAAACTTTGTACAACTGTGGAAACTGCAGATCTTAGAGTTGCTTCTCAGAATCTCAGGGACTTCTGTATGATTAATGTCCATTCAGCTTGTGAACTGTCCTTCTGACAGGTATGCATCAGCAACAAATCTGGTTTGCAGAAATGTTGATATCCCCAGAAGGCAAGCCATATTTCACATTAAGTCCTGTAGTTTTATCATAATTTTGAACCCCATTAATTATGTAACTTAAGTTACTTCTGTGTCCCTCTTTCTTTCTCAATTTTGTCATAAGTATGTTTTTGTGCCACTGTTCCATGGTCATTGTTGTTGTACATATGTTTGTGGTGATTCTGTTATTGGCCACTATGGTGTTAACTCAGCACTTTAATAAACAATTATTGAACTGCACAGAAAGGAAATGAACCCATTTGAACTGTAATAAATTTAATGGAATTATGAGGGATTTTTAAATACAGATACTTTCCACCTCATAACCTTATAAAAATTACAGGTAATATGTTAGAGTCTACTACCAGTAAAGTATACCAAACCATTCTACATCAAAGTGATGGCAGCAAAAAATCTATAGTCTTATTTCTTACTTCAAAACTGCACATATCAGAAAAAGTTACAATATTAAAATAATGTATAGTATGTAGCATGTAAGGCATAGATACATACATGCATACATAAAATTTCTCAGATTCTGGGCTTATCCTTAAATGGGCATGGGTGCTTATCTTTCACCCTCCACTCCAAACAGTTCTTCATCATAAACGTTAATTCAATTTAATTTAATTTTCATGTTTCATTCATACTTGTCCATATACCCACATGGCTTCATATTTAGCATAAACGATGTCTTATTACAAGATGGCAGTAGCTGACTACAGTGGTTCATATGCAATAACATTAGCAAGAATCAAAACTTACTACCAAGAAAAAAGGCATAGGCATTTGAGGAAATACGGCAAACTGTTTTAAATTTACAATCTGCAAGTTGAATATGTATACAGTAAAAAGGTAGTTAAATAATTAAACAAATATACCAATTATTTTACAGAACACTAGCAATAAACACAGTGACATTTAGGTTTAAAATACTTGCTTTACATTTAATTATAGTACGTTTTTAAACTGACAGGTTCTGAGTTCAATTACAAGAGCAGGAAACTCCACATATCTGATTCAAAAGGTCTGTTTCCTAATACAGATCCAATTGAGAACACCCAAAGATGTAACAAAATTTGCACCTTTTCTTGCCAATATGTACAGTACAGTAGCTTGGGCTGCTGAAGCAACATGCATGTATTACGTACAGTTTTTTTATATGTTTTAAATCCCCCTTTCCTAATCATCTTTCTCTCCTTAATCACATAAGCAGACATTAATTTCTCAATTTCATTGTTATTCCTTAATAGTGACATCAACAAGGAAAGCAAAAACATATCTTTGCCAATGAATAGCGTTAGTTAGTGAAAATGTAAGACATGGTGCTGAAGTGTATCTATATTTTCTACTGTATGTTTAAAATATATGGGATTCAATTTCATATCCAAACAACAAACTTTAACATTTGCAAGATTTCAGGATTATATAATTAAAAAAACTGCTGGAATTGATGCAAAATAAAACAATCCATCAATACACAACACTTCACTATAGCAATCTAACAAAGTTACATGTCTTGTACAGCTGAAACATTTAGCTTTTTAGGTTACTATAAGAAAGCGTTGCATATTGACAGATTGTTTTATTGTTGTGTATTGTACTAACACATCAGGTATGATACACATTAGGTTGGAATTGACTTTGAAATCATGTGACAACATAAGTTATAAGAATATTGTGTTGTTCAGTCATTATGTGTACACATTACAGAATATAACCACCACAACTGTATCACAGACCACCCCACAGTAGCCTCAGGGGATACCTACAGGTGCCAGCACAGCCCAGGCCACTTCATGTCTACCTTACTGACTTTATTTACTGTTATTGCTTTATTTTTAATTTTACCTTTATTGTCCCTGCCAGTATCACTTCAACACACTCCATACCTGTATTGAAACCCCACTGATGCTATACAATCTAAGCATTTGAAAGTATCAATAAAAGGAATACAGTCTCCACCCTTCCAACCATCCATCATCTGACCTCACTGCATAGCTTTACCCTCCAGATGTCACACCTAACCACTCCTGTCACAGACCACCCCTTTAGTCCACCACACCAACAGTCTCACCATCCATTTGCTAACTCATCTTCCCCTACCTATATAACTTCCAGCACAGCTACTCTGGACTGCTAACCCTGAAGACGAAAGCACTCTAATCCCACGAACACTAGTCACTATTTACCAGTCAACATGGCGCAATATCCCAGGAGACTTGAATTCTCCAACTGTAACTTGTCACACTTTCCTCTTTCTTTTCCCCTCTCCTACACATTCATATCCAATATGCTCATTATTTGTGTGATAAAAAGTCACAGGCATTAGTTTTCTTTCATTTAATGTCACAGTATTTCCTCTTGAGCAACCTTAATCCTGATATTCAGCTATTTACTTTCTTTGATAATGATAATGCATATGACCTCCAAATTACCATTTCAATTGTCTCCACTATCTACCAAACAAGTCACACACAGGAACACACAGTTAGAGAAGATTCTATTACCATACAGAAAGGACACTCATGTACTGCTCAATTCCTGAATGGCTATTATTAAAGTTTAGCAGAAGGTTTTAACACATCAAGAAAAATAAAATAACAACACAATTCCCATGCAACAGGAACAGAAAACAAAATTTTCCAAAAGAGATGATGACAGACTTGAATTTTCACCAAAGAACAAAAATTTGATAAAGGAAGTAACATTTTTCTTTTACTGCTTCACCTAGAATTTACAAAAGCACACAATGTTAAAAAAAAAAGTCCAAAAAACAAGAGAAATACAAAATGCTAAAAGATCAAAAAACAAAACCAAAAATATCCTACGTGTACATGCACTGTGCATTACCGAACATAATTTAAGTGTCAGTGACACACTACTCCCAAGGAGTGCCAAGTCTCTGTCACTTAAATTTCAAATACCAGTAGGTAAGTCACATTCCTGAAAAATAAAACATTGCTCTGTACTATAAAAAAGTTTGATAAGACTTATGTTGAATATAAAAGAACCATAAAAAACTGCCTCACAAAAATTGCACACAACTAGTAAATTACACTACAAACTGTAGCAACAAATACTTAAATGTAACTTTTTCCTTCTGCAAACATCTGAATAATTGCAAGGTTGTTCAGAAAAACAATTCGAGTTTCCTATATACACCGCAGTCATTCAGTATTAAATCTATATATTTTCCTCATATGCAAGCATATGCAAAATAAGATAATGACAAGGTTTCAATTCAAAATAGGTCCCCATTTATTCTGAGTTAAAACTAAGAAGGTGGGGGGGGGGAGTCTATAGACAAAAATAACAGATTGAAGTTTATATTACACCATTCAATTTTGGAAAAACAACCTTTTCAGACAAAAAGTACGAACACTTAAACGTCAGAAACTGAGAAACTCTCAGTGCTTCTTTCATGTATATCAATAATATCATACACTAAAGGATGATGTGAAGAAAGCAATGAAATTAAATTCACCCACAAGTACAAGAAAAAACTAATACCAAAAACCCATCATTAGCCACTGCCCTGTACCCCTTCCATCCATCTTGTCTCATCATAACCTGTATCCCATTACTCACTCTCTTGTTATTCTCCCACCCCCTTCACATTCCACATGGTCCATCTACAGACTTCCCTGCCAAAATTCTGTTATGAAACCCAAGTCAGTAGCATTCACCTATAATTCTTACAATCTGTCTCTCCAAACTCCATCTTAATGTTGTCCACCCATCTCTTTCAGTCTGCTAGTAGAGTTGATTTCCAAGAGACATCTGTTAACAAAGTTCTGTATGAATCTTGCCTCACCCATCCCATTCTGATGTCAGCCTGTAACTACCAACTTGCATTTCATTGTCCTACTAACCTATAGTAACATTAACATATTAATGCCATGGAAATATAAAGCTCATTTTCTGGTTTAGTTTGGGTGTACGCACAACAGTTAAAGCACAGTATTTCATCAGTCACTGTGATATTACTGGATGTTAAAAAGTATTTAAGTGTTGTATTTCTTGTATGTATTTTTAGTGAGTACTAACAAAGGGGTCAATTAAAAATCTGTATTAGCTTCATCTAAACATTTTTGTCTCAAGAAAGTTACACAGTTATCAAGCCTTCTGCCAACAAAGTAGACCAAGCATTTATTAAGTTTTGAATAGACTTGGACTGTAGTTAAAACAGCAAAGCAAAGCAATCCCATTACAGGCCTGGACAGGCCCTCAGGGTTCCAGGAGGTTGAGGCTCCCAGATTTCAAGATAATCGACACATGAAGGTGGCAAGGTTGTCAGCCCTACATAGTTAAAACAGTAAAAGGTAAAGGTAAAGCAATCCCATTACAGGCCTGGACAGGCCCTGAGGGTTCCAGGAGGTTGAGGCTCCCAGATTTCATGACAATTGGCACAAGAAGGTGGTAAAGTTGTCAGCCCTATGCACCGGCCATCTTTACCCCAGGAAATACTCCTGGTACTCATTTCTGTTAGAGGCTGAGTCAACCCCAGGGCCATAGTGCGGCCGGAAGGATTACGTCAATGAAAAATTCCAGTGACACCATCGGGAATCGAACCCACGGCCTTCCGACTTGTAGCGCAGTGCCTCAACCAACTGCACTACCGCGTGCCCCCGTTAAAACAGTACTCACCACATATTACCACTAAATTTCTACATGTCTCCATTTAATTCGCCTGCTTTGAGTGAACAAATATACTTCTAGAGGTTGGTACTACATACACATAAGTTTGCACCTCCTCCTTAAATAAAATACATGGATAACACACTATATTTCACACAAAATACAATGTTTCTGATGTATCTCCAAACACCATAAAACAAGTACATACATACTGACCTCTTGGTAGTGTTCCACCACCTGCCTCACTGTAGAAACTCTCACCATCTGAAACATCTCTGCTGGTACTGCGTCGCCAAGATGTTGGGCCACCTCCATCATGCCCAAATGGACGTGAAAAGTGAGAACTCTCAGATATTCGTCTATGCAGAATATCATACAAGACAACAATTTAATCACATGCACAAAAACAGCATGAAGGAACAATCTTAAACTGATGTATTCTGCCCATGCACTTCTCACACAACATCAGTACAAATGGCCATCAAGAATGCATATGATACATATAACAACTGTTTTAATTCTCCATGTTTTGGTTTATCATTACCCCATCTTCAGCTGGATACAACACTTAAAGTTTTGATTACATATATAAATACAAGGAGTAATTTGTTATTAGGAGAATTAAAGTAGTTGTTGTTACATGCAACCTTTGTCCACTCTGATGGTCAACTGGTTGAATGGTGATAATGCAACAAATTTACTGACTGGCATCAACTACACATTATGATAACGTGACAGATTGTACCAATGTGGTAAAAGCATATTGGTCATGAGACAACAATCTGTCACTAACAACTGACATACAATTTTACAGGAGACAGGAAAAAAACTTGACCGATCCTCAATAGACAAACACTTTAGAATGTTATGTTTTATAAAAATGTATGCATAAGCAGTTTTTTGTGGACATGACATACTGATAGCAGGTGTGTTTGTAAACCAACTGTCTAGCAACGTGGGAATCTCAGTTTGACGAAAAATGTGAGTTATGACAACTTGCTGTTTCAAGATCAATATCGAAAATTATACTTCAAGAAGATATTCAATATCAAACAAGAATGGCCAATTTAAATTTCTTAAACAAATTCTCATGTAATACTCAAAATATATTAAATCAGTTTCAGTGGAATTAGCAATATTTACCACTTTGTGATCAAAACATTTTTATGGCCTAATTCAATTGTTGCCAAACTATGCTCCCATGAGACACTGGTGTTCATAAGCTACCCTGAGGTGTTCAACCAGCAAATTTGAGTAACAGCAGTCTTCTCCCAACAGAAGAAAGAACAATGTTTTGAGGGGGATTTTTCTCAATTTTAAATTTACTTCATTATCTTTTATATAAAAACCATCCACCCAACCAGGTCTACAATGTGAAACAACAAATTTCACACTAGCAATGCTGTTCATAGTTTGAATAATGACATTAAAGTATCAGTTTTTCTTGGTGTTCTATAGACAGCACCATGAAATGTAGAGTTCTGTGTGAACTCAAGACATCTGAGAACCACTGACACACTCAATAATTTAAAAATAACAGATGTAAGCAGATACAGTACATTGTGTTAAAAACATGTTACAGGGCTTAGGATGACTAGTGACAAACATGCAGATTAACTGCAGTGACTGTACATGAACAAACACAATCCACTACTCATAATTGAGGTTTTATTGCACCAGATGTCTATATAAAGCGATCAAGTAACTGTAAAACACAATTAATCCTCTGGCACCAGAATTAAATGCCTGTAGCCAGTTGCACAAGAGCAGAATGTAGATGGAGGTTGCATGCTAGCAGATATATTGATACAATTTTGCAGCTTTCAACTCTGTGCATTCTTGCAGTAAATTTCTTCTTTTCATTCCAAATAATGCACATAACATGTTAAATACATACATGTATCACCTTTCCCCCCTTCATGTTTCAGTGTTTGTTACACCATCTTCAGGGAGACCATTGTGTCATTTGCTCAAGAACTGTATGTTTTTTGCAATGTTGTTACATAGGGTATGCTATAAAATATAAAGTATACCCTGTTTTTTTTAATTCACAATGCTTGTTACAATGTTTAAAACAATACATAGTTCATTCTTCTGTACCTTATAAACCTAAAACGTTAGTTAACATCATTATTGCACCACATTAATATCTGTTGGTTCCCGCTATTTATTATGTATTTTGCAAGGAAACACTTTATATACAAACATTCCAACAACAAGGACTACTGGTCCAGCAGCAGTATGTCACACACTTCAACCCACTAAACACACTGATAGCAAGAATGGACCGATACACTGCTGAAAAAAAACACACACGCACGCACACACGCACGCAC
>Ga0268261_10004890_pt1 | contig 10104 bp, 8 predicted proteins | sample TergutNc150P1_FD_190353 | JGI IMG/M metagenome (GOLD analysis project Ga0268261, IMG submission 190353) | Nasutitermes corniger P1 segment gut microbial community from laboratory colony in Florida, USA - Nc150 P1 (SPAdes) (version 2) | ecosystem: Host-associated > Arthropoda: Insects > Digestive... | reverse complement strand
GGGGGGGGGGGGGGGGAATGGCAGTCAATGCATAGGGCTAACAACCTTACCATCTTTGTGTACCAATTGTCTGGATTTTCAGGGAGGCACAACCTCCTGAAGCCCTAAGGGCCTGTCCAGGCCTGTATAGGGATAGTTTAACCTTTACTTTTATAATAAAACATGGAAACCAGTATCCAACTGCACTAAGACTCAAGTAAATATCAGAACATTCGTACATAAAGGTTCAAATTTGTGTGTTAGTTCTCTTTATACATAAGGTTTTAAAGCAGGAGGAAAAGGTCAAGGAAAAGTCTTAAACAGACAGCTGATTAATGTGAAGTAATATTGCGATTTCTGAAGTTTATTTCCCTTACAGTGGCATCGGCTGCATCAACTAGGAGACACAGTACAGAATTAGAGCTTCTGGCTTCAATAAACCATCAAGATATGGATGAAGATAATGATGATAATGATGTGGCCATGCCTCATAACATTGCATGTATTTCTCCAGACATGCCTTCCTGTGCTTCAGGAATGTCAGGTAATATATTCTTTTTTCTGTTTTCGTAGTACATTTTTATTATGTACACCAGTTTCATCAAATAGTGTAACCAGAAAGGCACTCTTGCATGGATCACCAATGAATTTATTATGTTACCTGTGCTACATGTTTTGGCCTTCTCAGCCATTTTCAGGGAAGGTGATTTGTTCTTGTCTTATATTCTATGGCTTCTGCTCGATTCAATTTGATGAATATGTTAACAATCTAACCAAGAACAATCCACTAAATTAGTCTTGCAGTAAATGTATCAGGTACTGCATACTCAGTGACTAAGTTTCAACACATATTTATTCATGTTTGAGCCCTCTGACCACTGGAATTGCATATATATACCATAGTTAACAGATGCATCACAGTACACTGTTTTGTGTAATTTCATTGACTTTTCATTATATAAAAGTGTTTAAGTATATCTCTCAGTTTGGTAATAAATAATTTTTAGACAAAATTATCATCTCATTATCTTATATTTTAGGTAATACCAGTATTTTATAGATCATCAAAAATTAATTGTTATCAAAACATTGAAGCTAAGGACATTGAAATTTTAAGGTGTGATTTTTTTTTAATTTATTGGATCTAATAAAGAGGGTGGAATGGGAAATGAAGAAATATAACTGGAAACAAAGTTTTTGTGTACAGACTGTTCATACAATGAAACTTGTCTTTCCTACTGGAGTGCCATGGTGTTGTAAATTACCTCATTTCCTGTTCGTTAATCAACAGGACTGGATGACACTTGTCTTGATGCTGTACTTGGAGATGGCATACATGGGCAAACTCTGCAAGATAACATGTGCTATCAAGAATTAACTTCACAGTGTGACCTCAGAAAAGCAGTTGAAAATGAAAAATTTATTGTAAGTAGCTTAGCAGTATGCTTTCTCATGAAAATGTACCCTTACATATTAAAACAATACAATGTGAAAAGTTTTTTGTAGGGTCTTTCAATATTGTTTTGCATTACATAATATATCAGTTGTGCTTGAGGAAACACAGATTCAATAAGTAGGAAATTGAAAATATTAATACAGATTTCATTTTTTTTTTAAATCTATTTGGAGAGAAATCACTTCTTCATTTACAGATGCAGAGAAAAGTCTGAATTAAATTATTTGATGAAAATGTGAGTCAAAAATATATAGCTTGTACTTTTCAGTTTTGTTTGTGAAATTTGAAATGTAATGTATGAATGTCTTAGAAGCACCTGTTTTGAGGAATATCTTCGTATTATCTATAAAGTTACTCACTCTCGAAGACAAGTACTAACTAAACGCCTTCCACCCAAATATTATGAACATCCTCAGAACAGCAAAGTAAAAACAGAAATACAATATCTACTCATCATCATTTTATGCATGTTTAGTTTATAAAATTATTACAATGCACAAAAATTGATTACAATATGCTAATAGCAGTATATATTACCTTAGTATTCCACCCACAAACAGCAACCTATATCCACAGATGCTTAGCATACATTTTATTCCATGCATTTTAATTTACTGCCAGACGTATGTGAACCATAGAGTTGGATTCAATTTTGAAAGGTTCAAAGATGGTATATTACGCTTACAATTAGCAGGTACCTGGCCTTTGTTCATTGTTTCATACACCCTTCCCCCACCCAAAAAAAAAATAAATAAAAGAACAGCAATTCAGGACCTGGATCTGCTCTACCAAAATGCACTTTTAACCTTTTAAATCATTCTGGTTACTTGACAGACCAGCAGGTTTAACATTCAAAAATTGTACATTCTGCTCACACTGTATTTATGCGTTTTGTATTTATCTCAGAATAAACTGAGACTTTTGCCCAGTGTAACATACACTGATGGGTTTTTATGACTGAGATAAAAAGTGTTTACTGCATGATATGAACTGGTTCTTTAAATGAAACACTTTATGATTGGTCCTTAAGGGTTTAAATAACACTAGAATAATACAGTTTCCTTATAATTTCAATAAAATTAGTAATTGAACACTTGGCTATTTTTGCCATACAAAGCCAGAGTAAGGTGTAATAAATAAACTGTTCATTTGAATAGCCATGATTTCTCTAACTAGTATGATATCCTTTGCAGTCAAATCTCAGTTGCTTTCCACAGAACAGCACATCTGTTACTAATGCAGTTATAAATATGGTATGTACACAGGTGGTGGCAAACTTGGCCTTAATATTCTTATTTATTGTTGTTACTTAAGCCATACCAAGTAGATGACGTGGTTCATGCTCTTCTGGCTGACCATAACGTGTTGAGTGATGGAATAAGGAAATACATAAAGCAATACAAAGTGGACCTGAACCACAGGCACTCAGCATGGACAAGACTACAAGTGGAGAAAAACCTGTACGTTCTGACAGGCCTGCTGTATGATTGGTTAGAGCATCTTCGGTTGCCAGTTCTTAGTAGAGATGACCTGAGTTACATTGTGATATTGGGTAACCATCCAGAAGCCTGCCTCAAGAAGCTTGACATTGTAAGTTACCATTTTTTTACTTTCTACTGTCAGATATTTGACAGTGAGATGTTAGAGATGTCTGTTACAACATTTGGAAAGAGCTGTTTTTGAATTGAATTGAATTTATTAACGTCCAAAATCCTTAACAAGGTACATATAACCCAAAATAGGATACTGACACACTCAACAAAAAAATGCAAAAATCATTCATAATACGTAATAAGTACAGAGGACAACAACAGCAGGCATACAATTATATCAACAGTTTTACATAAACTGTGTAAATATAAGTGTATATTGTTAACACATATAATAATTTTAAATAAAATAAATAAATAAATAAAAACGTTCACAGAGAAGTAGCCTAAAAGTTAACTTTTAAAATTATAAACTATATTAAATTTTAGTTATGTAGAAATTAAATCATATTAAATTAAGTGACTCTCAAATTTTATGTACCACATGTATTATCTATTATAATATTCCTCCAAACTGTAAAAGGAGCGAGTGGATAAAAAAATGTATTAGGAGATTTTTAAATCTCCTAGTATTACCAGAAGCACTTTTGATATCTGATGGAAGGTTACTGAATATTTTTACATCAGAATAATGGGCTTCTTTCTGATAGGCATCTAAGTTAGCTTAAGGTAAATACAGATCCTTATTGTGCCTAGTGTATATACTGTACTGATCCGAATTTGTAATAAACTTATCTTTATTACTGGTCACAAATGAAAGTAGAGACAGCATATTTTGCCATATGAATGGTAATACAAGGCATGTTCTAAAAAAGACCGAACTTTTGCTATAAAGACTTAATTGCTCATTTTACAGCATTTTAACCACTGTCCCCTTTAAAGTAGTCCCCTCTACTGGCAATACACCATTCCCAACATTTCTTCCATTGTTGGAACGCTTCCTGGAACGAACTGTCTGTGATGACATGCAGTTCTCTTATCACATTTTCCTGAATCTCCTCTATGGTTTGGAAACGACATCCTTTCAAAGTGGTTTTAAGTTTGGGAAACAGGAAAAAGTCTGCTGGGGCTAAGACCAGAGAATAGGGTGGATGGGGCACAACGGCTGTCTGATGTTTTGCCAGATAACTGCGAATGAGGAGTGACATGTGAGCCGGGGCATTGTCCTGGTGCAACATCCAAGTCTGGTTTTCCTACAGTTCAGGCCCCTTCCTGCGCACAGCATCCCTCAAATGTGCTAAAACTTCCTGGTACAATTGTTTGTTTACCATCTGACCACATGGTACAAATTCATGATGAACAATGTCTTTTCAATCAAAAAACACAACCAAAAACACCTTGATCTTTGACCAAGTCAACCATGCTTTTTTTTTTGTCAAGGAGACCCTTTCCCCATCTACTGTGACGATTGCATCTTGGTTTCAACATCATACCCATAAACCCACGTCTCATCTCCTGTTATGATGTTCTTAAGAAAGTTTTCATTACCATTTGCATTGGCAAGCAGTTTCTGACTGATTTCAGCACGGTTCTCTTTATGATCGTCAGTCAACAAACACGGCAAGAATTTTGCAGTGATGTGACGCATCTGAAGTGTTACAGTAAAAATTTGATAGCAAAATCGTATACTGATGCCCACATTGTCAGCAACTTCTCAGACATTTAAACGACGATTTCCATGAATCACAGCACGAACTCTCTCAACATGGTCGTTGTTTGTTGATGTGGAAGGTCGTCCAGGCCTGGGATCTTTACCGACTGACATTCTGCCCTTTTTATAATGCTTAAACCACTTGTAGCACTGCATTCGGCTCAAACAGTCCTCCCTGTATACTGGGTTAAGCAATTGAAATGTCTCTGTAAAATTTTTACCAAGTTTGCAGCAAAATTTCACACACACACACATGTTGTTCTTCAAGCTCTTTCATTGTCACTTTGTCACTAATCCGATGAATAGCTTGTGCATGTGCTCATTTCAGCGAATGTAGCTCAACGACTAATGCTCATAGCGAAATGGGACAAATGGCAGTTTGTCGTCAAAACCTGACGCTAGGTGTGCCAAGTAGCAGCAGTGTGCTCTCTATGCTGTATGGTGTGCTATTTAAAAAGTTTGGTCTCTTTTTGAACATGCCTCATATTTTTAATTCTTTAAAAAAATTCCTGCAAGAATCTCTACTCCTTTTTCCCATAATAATTCCAATAGCTCTTTTTTGTATCTTAAAAATTTTGGAACTATGAGTAGAATTCCCCCAAAATATAATACCATAACTCATTATAGATTGAAAAGGAGAATAATATATTGTTATTAGCGTAGTTTGAGACATATAAGGCTTGATTTGCCTTACTACATAACACAATGAACTCAATCTATTAATAAGTTGTTCAATATAGCTTCCCCATTTTAGGGTGCTGTCGATAATTAGACCCAAAAATTTTGTATATTTAACATTAGGAATTGTTTTGTTATCCTCACTGATTTGCAAAACTGTGGAAGAAGTATTTTTGGTTACAAAATGTATGTGTCTTTTTTTCCAAATTTAAGTAAAGTAAGTTTCTTTTAAACCAGTTATTCAATGTTTCAAAAAGAGAATGAATATGCTCAATAAAATCATCAAGATTAGAATGACTGAAGAGAATACTGGTGTCATCAACAAGTAATACTGGTATAGGTCTGTTGTTTATTGCCTCTGGTAAATCATTAATATGTATATAAGAAACGGCAGGGGTCCAAGAACGGAACCCTGCAGAATACCAAATTTGATGTTTGCCCTTTTGGAAAAGGAAAATTTGTGTATATCCTTATCATACAGTGATACTCTCTGATATCTCTTTGAAGGTATGATTGTTAGAAGGCTTAATCAGTATACTAATCAATTATTCCATAATATTTCAGTTTGGACAGAGGGATATCATAGTTTACACTATGAAAAGCCTTCCCTAAGTCACTAAATGTACCTCCTACCATTCACTTATTATTCAATGCATTTAAAATTTAATTGGTGAGAGAATATGTAGCATTTTCTATAGGAAGTTTAGTTGTAAATACAAATTGTTCCTTCATTAAGATATTAAATTAAACGAGCCAGGAAACTACCCACTACAAGGCATGATGATTTTTTATGGCTGGACATCAACACAAATCAATAATTTCTTAGGATACCAAAACCAGTTTTTCGGTGTTTCACCAGAATATTAGGGGCCTGTTAAACAAATCTGAAAAATTAATAAGTTCCTTGTCTCCAGACTTTCCCCAGGTACTTTGTTTAACTGAGCATCCTCTGAAATATTTTGAAATTGATTTTATATATATGGATCAATATAAACTTGGTGCCAAATTTTGCAGGGAATCTCACAAGAGTGGTGAAGTTAGTATTTTTGTGCGTGATACCCTTCAGTGTACGAATATTAATCTAGATGAATTTTGTAAGGAACAAGACATCGAAGCATGTGCAGTTAAGATTAACTTATTATCCCTAACTGTTTGCATTATATGTATTTATAGATCACCAACGGGAAATTTTTTACATACCCTAGACTCCATTCTTAATTTCTTACACAACAACACAATTGAGATTATTATTTGCTGTGACTTTAATATAAATTACCTTAATGACAATGACAAAAAAAGTAAACTAGACAACTTGCTACTTTCATACAACCTTTATAGTACTGTAAACTTTCCAACTAGAATACATAATAACTCTGTTTTAGCAATAGATAATATATTTATTGATAAAGTAAAATATGAAAATTATTCCATACATCCACTGGTTAATGGGCTATCAGATCATGATGCCCAACTTATAACAATTAATAATATTACTATGGAGAAACATATTAACAGAACTCAAAGCATAAGAAAATTTAATGAATTCTCTATATCTCAATTTGCAGTTAATCTCAGCTATGAAAACTGGGACAATGTTTACAGAAGAGGATGTTAATACAGTTTTTAACAACTTTCTTAGCACATACTTGAGAATTTTTAACTCCAGCTTCCCGTTACAGACAGTATATATTACACATAATAACAAACCCTGGATTACAGCAGGAATAAAAACCTCATGCCAGCATAAAAGAGAACTTTATTTGATCAGTAGAGATAGTGATAATTCTAAATTAAAGGCGCACTACAAATCTTACTGCTTAATTTTATCTAAAGTAATTAAAGCTGCAAAGCAACTTTATTACAACAGTAAGATTTCCAAGTCCAACAATAAAATAAAAACCACCTGGGATATTATAAAAATTGAAACATGCAAAAACCATACAAATAAAGGTACTCAGCTCATAAATATAGATGGAAACTTAATTACTAATCAACAATCAATTGCAAACTATTTTAATAACTACTTCTTAACAGTAGCTGACAGAATAAATAGTAACATTAAAAATGATAAAATTTCATTAAGTCATGACAATCCTATACATTGTCTTTATAAAAACTCTAAGCTCCCCTGTTCAAACATGAAAATAAAATATACAACACCCAAAGAAATAGAAAAAAATTATTAAATTACTAAAATCCAAAAACTCTCATGGATGTGATGGGATTCCTACAAAAATTCTAAAAGTAAGTACACCTTTCATTACATCTCCTTTAACGTACATATGTAACAAATCACTTTCATCAGGTATTTTTCCCTCCCGATTAAAATTTTCTGAAATAAAGCCCTTACATAAAAAAGGAGACAGAATGGATATAACGAATTTTAGACCTATATCTTTACTTACATCCTTTTCAAAAATTCTGGAAAAAGTTATATATACAAGATTGTATCAACACATTAACCAAAATAATATATTAGCGACTGAACAGTATGGCTTCAGAAATAATTCCTCAAATGAAAAAGCCTCCTTCAAACTAATAAATGAAATATTACTAGCACTTAATAATAAATTAACAGTTGTTGGACTATTTTATGACCTAGAAAAAGCATTCGACTCTGTAAATCATGATATACTAATGTCTAAATGTGAATTTTATGGATTCAGGGGCAAAACCAATGCACTGCTACGATCATACCTTAGTGATAGATATTAGAGAGTACTAATAAATAATAGCTCTTCTAATACTACTACTTTTTCAGAATGGGGCAAAATAAAACACGGTGTTCCTCAGAGTTCAATACTTGGTCCTTTGTTTTTTTTTAATCTATATAAATGATCTTCCGAATATAATAGTTGACCCATCAAAACCGATTCTATTTGCAGATGACACAAGTATAATAATTACTAATCCTAGTCCCTCAAAATTTAAAGAAGATATTAATAATATAATTGATAATATAAATAATTGGTTCAGATGTAACTTGTTATTGTTAAATTTTGATAAAACTTACTTTTTACAATTTAGGCCAAAAAATAGTTATGAAATTGATATAAAAATAAGTTGTGACAATAAACTGATTAAAAAGTCTAAAAATACAAAATTCTTGGATTAGATATAGATAGTTGCTTGTCATGGAAAAACCATATTGATCAAATGATGTCTAAACCAAGTAGAGCATGCTATGCAATTAGGTATGTTAAACATTTTATGTCCCAAGATATACTAAGGACAATTTACTTTTCATATTTTCATTCCATCCTGTCATATGGCATAATTTTCTGGGGTAATTCTGCATACAGTTCTAATATTTTTAAAATTCAAAAAAGGATAATTAGAATAATTATGAATGCTAGAAATAGAGATTCTTGTCGTCAGTTATTCAAGAATCTAAAAATTTTACCATTAAAATCACAATATATTTTTTCCCTTTTATTATTTTTTGCTGAAAATAGAGATTTATATGAATTGAATTCAGAAATTCATAATATTAACACTAGTTTTAGTTCTGACTTACATACTCCCACTGCAAACTTAACAACTTTCCAAAAAGTTCCCTTTTATTTTGGAATTAAAGTTTTTAATCGGTTCCTACTAGCATCAAAAAGACATCTCATGACATAAACCATAAAATCTGTTTTAAAACGTTTCCTTATTATAAATTCATTTTACTCGGAGGAATATTTTGCTTGGAAATCCAATAGAGATCTTGGCTCAGTGTAATTATTTTAAAAGTAAACATTTAAATATCTTTACATGTAACAACTCAGTATTATTCTATATTACTTTTATTTTGAATTTTTAACTTTTAGGTATATTTATATAAACACACATAAATCTAGATGTGGTGACAAACTTAACTTCCATTAGGTCCTTAAATTTTGTATTGTTATTTACTATATTGTATTGTGTAGATGTTTATATATTACAAGTTGTGTTGTAAATTGTAATCTGTAATTGACGTGTCCAGTGTTACATATGTGACTGAATGGATGAACAAATAAACCAAACCAAACCAAACCAAATTTAGTTAAGTGATTTAATAATCTAGTTTGCATTACTTTCTCCAAATTTTTGAAAAGGTTGTTAAAAGTGATATATTTATATAATTTTTCATACCTAGCTTGCTACCTTTTTTGTATGGGGGTTCTATTAATGAAATTTTCAATCTATCTAGAAGGACACCTTTAAAATCCAGGAGCATATCTTGGGGAATTTGTAAGGCATATCTATTATAGTTTGTGACATAAGTGTGGATCAGATGAGTGTTACTACTTGGTTTCATAGAGTACTGACCATTTTTTCCCTTAAATACTAGAAAGTAGTCTATAACATTGGAGGTGTAGCTAAGGGAGAGCGAGTGGCATGGCCACCCTGAGCAGCAGGGTCTGAGGGACAGGAAAATGGCCATCAAAATAAATATTTTAATATCAAAAAATCGTGTGCTCAACAAATTATAAACTGTTGAGTCAAATAAAGGGAAAGTCCATAAATTTCATTTTTTTAAAGTTCACATTTCTGGTAAGGGGTGACCATTTTGTTTACTCCCCCAGGTGCCAGAGAATCTAGCTACACCACTGTATCACACAGAATTCTTAATAGTGCTGTATTAACTTTACTTGTTCTCAGACATAATGTTCCTCTTAAATACACACATTTACACCTCACTCTTTGCTCAGGAAGGGAAGTAAACAAATCCCTGTGGTTTTCAGTAGTCGTTACCAATAGGGACTTAACCTTTAAAATTTAGAACACCTCTTATATAGTTCTCCCCACATTGACTAGGGGGG
>Ga0268261_10004889_pt1 | contig 10106 bp, 6 predicted proteins | sample TergutNc150P1_FD_190353 | JGI IMG/M metagenome (GOLD analysis project Ga0268261, IMG submission 190353) | Nasutitermes corniger P1 segment gut microbial community from laboratory colony in Florida, USA - Nc150 P1 (SPAdes) (version 2) | ecosystem: Host-associated > Arthropoda: Insects > Digestive... | reverse complement strand
AACGGCTAGAAAATTTGAAGGCCAGCATAAGGTCAGCTTACAAGTTAGTAAGAGGAGCAAACAGCCGATCTCATCAAAACAACAAGGAGTACTATGATCGCAAAGCCAAATTTCGAAAATTTGAAGTGAATGACTTGGTATATTTGTACAACCCTGCAATCAAAACCTGGTTTGTCCAAAAAGTTTAAAAAAATTGGACGGGGCCGTACAGGGTAATAACTAGGCTTTCGGATTTAAATTACGAGATAGTGGATCAACAAAACAAAAGACTAGTTGTTCATGTGAACAGGTTAAAACCAAACTACAACCCACAAACCTGGAAACCCAAATTGAAACAGAAAGGTACGAAGAAGTTACCCAAGAAACCCACATCATATAAAGAGGAAGAAAATCAAGACGATGAACACTATCTTGGAAGGTTTCCACTAAGAACAGAAGTTGAACTTCAAAACACAACTTCGCCCGACCGAACCCCATTTACTCCAGAACCCTATCCACAATCCGCAGATATTTCAATTTCCGAAAACACTGATCCAAATTATAAACCCCCAAACCCACATCAAGGCGAGAATTACAGCGTACACGCACAGAACCCCCTGTTACTAGATCGCGAGCCAGGATTGTTTCACAAGAAGTATAGTTTAATACATACTGAAAATTTAATTACTTAAATCACTTTAATGAATAGAATTAAACACACTAATTAACATACTGTAATATTTGTATTTTTCAGGATGCATCTTGAACCTTGTAGCAGCCAAATATTCCATCCGACCGATAAATCAGTGATATTTTTGAAAGAAAATGACGCCATTCTAACAAATGATATGTGGCATGTTGCCCTAGACATAAATACAAACACATATGAAGAGATAATTTCAACAGTTAAAGGAGATTTGCTTCTAGTTGAGAACCAAAAGAAAGAATTTACGCCCATTTCTGAATTAAAGGAGATACTCAGTTTTGAATACACTGGAACAAAAACTCTGTGACTTTTATCAGATTTTACCTAAGTTAGATTCTCGACGTGGGCTGATAGATTTTGGTGGTACCATATTGAGAACCTTATTCGGGACTGCAACTTTGACTGACCTTCGCTCATTGCATGAACCCCTTGATGAATTAAAATCCAGAGATTCAGACATTGCTCATTCTTTGTCGAGTCAGATTAGTTATATTAAAAATGTGGACTCTACTGTAAAAGTAAATGCAGCCGGTATTGGAAATTTGTCAAATATCGTTAAGGATATTGTAACACAATCCAATGAACACTATCGAGAGGTAGAGAGAGATTTAATGTGGCTTAATCTTACCTTGTTTGGTCAAAGTAGAATATTTACAGCTGTCCGAGAGTTACAGTTTACATTATTGCATTTGATCCAGCAAGTTGATGAATTATTTGCAGCAATACAACATGCGATTCAAGGAAAAATTTTCTGTGAACCTGATAAACCCCACTACTTTACGTAGTATACTGCAAAATGTATCTCTACACTTACCCGAAGGCTATGAATAAATTGCTGGTACTCGAGCAGAAAACATTCACTTGTACTACAATTTAATTACAGTAACTGTATTAGGAAATGTTCACTCTGTACAGATTGTCATACATGTACCTTTGAAAACTGTAGACCGACATTTCACGATATATAAATTGTCTTTTCTACGCGAATTTCTGACAATAAGTTTGTAAAATACTCCATTGAATTTCCTTATTTTGGTTTAAGTGATAATCAGCACGACTCCATATTACTTACGGAAGCAGACTTGAGTCACTGCAAAACAAACGGCATTACTGTTTGCCCAGCCAACGTAGCAATTTACAATTCACAGACATTGAATTGTGAATCTAGTTTATTTTTTCAGACTGTCACTAACCAACACATGTCTAGAAAAAGTTTACTTTTAAACCATCAAACTCCGACACTCCGACGGCATAAAACAACATGGCTTTATCATCTTCCGGAATCACGTCAGATAACGCTGCGCTGTTACGTCAACACACAATGGATTACCTACACCGAAACACTTTCTGGAAATGGCGTCATCACCAACGCAACAAGATGCTCTCTCAACTACTCAAATGCACACACTGCCAGAACTGCACAAAACTTCTGAAGCTACTCTCGACACACTTCATCTGTACATACCTGAGAAAATCTCCATCGTCACCGACCACCAGACAAATTCTAGAGAAAATATCGCCGGAATTGATTCAGCAACTCAATGATGTAAAGCCACGTGTAACGGCGTCCCCACGCAACTTGGCCGTTGACAGCATTGTACACGTACACCACGCTTCACTACAGCAACAGCGGCAGTCATATTGGCATTTGATAATTATTACGACTGTATGCACAATTACGATCATCGGAATCCTTTGCTTCTCCTTACGCTCTCGTATATACCGCCAAATATTACCTTGTTTTTCTACACACAAGCCTCCAAACTCTCATACAGAACTTCAAGTTATCCCATCGACTTCCTCCATACCCAACCCAGGAACAAACGAAGCAAGACATTGATTCGCAAAAGAACGTAATTTTGACGACCTACTCGTTATAACCAGCCGCATAGAAGGTATAACTCTGAATGCCAGCAAGACGTAGCAACTTCACGAGGCAGCATCCCGAACAGACCAGTGCTCGAGACCACGACACTTCTGCAACGCCAGCAAATTCTCAGACGCGATAATGCCAGTAAAAGGAAATTGTACAGTCGGAGATGAAAATAACAACATACAAAATTACAGTCCAGAATATAAGTTGAACTAAATACTTAAACAGAAGGAACAGTTTATTACCTTATTTAATCCCATTCTTCAGACTTTATTGTAAATAGTGTTTAGTCATAGCAACTTCACTGATAGTAAAACTCAATGTATTATTATGTTCTTGTTATATTATGGTAGTCTATATAATGTTAGGACATCGATTACACTTTTCATTAGTTACGCTTGATAAATTTCGGTTTAAACTTTGATTTAACTAAAAGTTTACCCCCGAAATTTTAATTAAGGCCGGAAGGATGTAATGTATGTCAAAATTAAATAGAATGAAGTTTCTCGAAAGCAGGCATCAAAATTCTATACAGCTGATGTACTATAAGTTTAACGAATTTCATTTCCGTATAACTCAGCATACCACAGTGGTTGCCACAGCTTGAGCTCACTGCGTGACGCGTAAGTCTATTGTCCTGATCGGAATGCCTCATAAATCATTTTGAGTCTATATAACACAGTACACGCAGGTAAACGTCCTCACTCGTTTTGCCGGCGTTACATACCTGTTATTTTGGAAGAAGAAATTATTTAAATTACAGACGGCGCTACATTAATAAAGTTTAATCAGTGAAATGTTCGCGAGGCTCTACTGCTTCGTAATAATTCAAGGTAAGTCGTGCTGACAACATTTTAAACTACTAAATTATTCCCTTCCCGAGTTGAGCGGTTTCTAAACTAAATTCGCGTATATAAATTCTAAATTCACGTGTACTGTTTTATTCCAAGAAGAGAGACAAGTAATTTAATAATCGATAACCAATTGCCTGCTTTCTAAATTCATGTGCTTATTGCTGGAGGTAGTTAATTATATTCATTTTATTTCCTTTTTAATGTTATTACTTATATACAGTTTACCCTTATTAAAGTGCTTTTTACTTTACTGGATTGCTTTATAAATTATCCTAAACTTGTCCGTGTATATAACCTGTAATAAGGGAAAGCAGCAAGGTTGGTTCATTGTGTATTGTCCACTGTTGGACTGGTGGCAGCAAACAACTATCAGACAAATTACGACGGTGATAACAACTTAGTGTCCATTAGGTTAGAGCTATTAGGAGTTATATTCCTACCCCGTGGGCACTACACTCCCTTAAGTCATTTCTTATGGCTGTTTAATTATTCTACTCTGCCACCCGTAACCTCCTTCATGTAACGACTATGCCCACTCTGCTTACTCGTTCCATTCTGTCACCCCTAATCTCCTTTCTGTAACCATTTTGTCCCATCCTCTACTGGCATCCTGATATATTTCTACCTCTGATCACTTACTCCCTTCATGAACGCAATTTCTATTCATCTTCTTCCCAATAATTTCTTTCACCTTTTCTTCTTCCTCTGCATCCCCTAAACATTATTCTATCCTATTTCCTGCTTTTCTTCACTTTTATTCTTTCTGTCTACATTTTGTATCTTCCATCCTTTTATTAACCTTCTCAATTTATTTCTTCATTACATTCCTTCATACAGTATAATTACACAAAACCTACTCCAATTCAGTATTTTAATATTTCTGTTAACTGGCCTCCTTCCTGTGCATAAATTCTCTTCACTTGCTCTCTGCCTGGTCAAATCCTACTACTTGTGTTCACGTAAGCCTCCTATCCCTTATCCGTGCTCTCGTCCTGCCCCTTCCGGTGCCCTTACACCCCGCGACATCATAGTCTTTAGTTCTCGCCGTGTACAATCCGCCCCCCAAGGCCTAAGTATGAATTATGCATGCAGCACGTCTGTTGGCAGGACAACAGGTGAGCACGAGTACAATCCATTTCAAATGAAAATCATTAAAGGTGTAATTTCCGAGCAATATTCTTACTTTGTCTCCACTTCTATTCGTTTTATTAAGGATGTCTTGCGGGGTCAGATGAGACTCAATCCAAATGGCCTGATTACTTTGAACACTATGTGAGTTATGCAGTTAAATGGCGCTGTTAAATAACCCCAGCATGAAGCCAGTTAGCAAGACATTCAACTGAATATTACTGGCTGCTGAATACCGGTACCAGGAAATGTGAGCAAAGAGTAGAACTATGAATTATGTAGAGTGCATAGAGTATTTCGGAGTTCTGGCCAGGATTTTCTGAAATGAGCCAAAGTAAATCCACCAAAAGTGTGTTTTAATTTCGACAACAGCCGCCTACGTGTGTCGTGTCTGTTCCTTGAGGCCTTTAAAGAGAAACTAATAGAGACATTGACAGCACACACACACACACACACACACAGTCTGCTGTAGCACACAATGCTGACGAAAATAGTTTCAACGTAGATAATTTCGTATTTAAAGTTACAAACTCTGCAGGTGTGTCGAATGTGCTTTTCGTTTTCGCTCTCTGTTGATGCGCAAGGATATAAATTGGAAGAAAGCAATCGAACTGCGACGATGTGGTTAATCAGTGGAATCAGCATTGAGATTTCACTGACACGAAGCCATGTTATTGCATACGCCTGGGGTAGTGCGAGCTCTCCACGGACGAACAAGAGTGAAATAAAGTCGCCTGCAGTGAGATTCAAATGGCAGGTGGTTGGAGGGAGATGTGAGCGTAAGGAATATCCACTGAAGGACCGAAAATCCGATTCAGGAACTGCATTTCCAGTTCGAGGAAGTACATACACACCAAGTACAGCAGAACGGGCACAAGTAGGACGCAATCTGTTTCAGCACTGACGGCATATCGCTAACCTTCTCATTCCTTCTGCACAGTCGCTGTTGCTCTACCGCCATTTTATGGAGAGAAGGACCTTCCAAAGTCATGTTATATGCCTTGGGCCAATCCCCATTTAAAAAGTCAGAACATTCGGGCGGGGCTATCGGCTGTCACAATTCACCAATTCAGTTTCCTTCCTTTGATTTTCCAGGCAATTTTTTCTTTTATTTTCCCCCCAACTAAGTGTCTTCTTAGTTTACATTATTCTTTGGTATAATTCATTACATCTTTTGAATTGCACAACTTACGCAAAGTTTAATGATGTACGATTTCTGAATGACGGTTCAGAAAGGACACGGACACTGAACTGACCTACACTAACCCTGCACTAGGAAGTGCTAATCGCCACGCAGCGGCAGTTTTACTGTTCTTCGTACAACTTCTCTAGATACGGCGTCATAAAATAACGTGAAATAAATACGCACTTTTAAATTAAGCAGGAACCGAAACTGTAACATGCTTCTCCCCACATTCTTGCTTAAGCAAAAAAACTGTGCAGTCAAAAACCTGCCAAATTACAGACTGAATCAAGGTAAGTGGAATTGCAGAACTTTGACAGCATGCATGAGGGCCTCTGGAAAGTCTCCAAACACTGCACGGGCTGCAAATTAATTTCTAACAGTAGACTTAACTTTTCAGGGCACATTTAGTCAATACTAACAGTAAGAGGACAAATATTACGCTTAATTTATTGTCAGTAAAAACTGCTTTCGAAATTATTATTTAATTTTTAAAACTTGCATGTTTTGAAGGATGTAAGAACGCCAGTAACAAGGTTGCTCAGTTTCTTTGTCACTGATATTTTGTAACATATTCACGGAACTGACTTCTAAAATATTAAACCTGAAATACACTTGCGCTAATTATTATTAGAGGTTACTAGAAGCAGACAGCGCAAGGATACGGCTGAGATCGCCACTCCATACTTCCTTTCACTCCTCCCATTGTCAGTACGTATTCCCAATCAACATGCACGAATCCCGTTACAGCTTCAAGCGTGTGCAAAGTTCACCGAACCACTATTCTGAGTGGCTGTCCTTCATTCTGAAGCAGGACCGCCAGTTAAATGTTTTCGATAACTCTCGAGGTCTAGGTCTGCGGGTTGCGGATTGCCCATCACTGAATTATTGTAACTACAGGATCGTCAGTTTGTACACTGATGAAAGAAAAACGTGAAAAAAATGAGCTGGTTAACGTTACAGCTTAATAACAACTGTTGAATGAACTTAAATCGCACATGCGCAGTAGGTATCGCATAACATACACGTACTCGCACCTTCTGTGAACACAGACGTTCAAAACGTTTCACTTTTATCCACATCAAAATGGATTATCCTTTACGTTTCTTATCACGAATGCTTTCAGATAATCAAGAACAAGAGGGCTGCACTACAAGGGAACTCGTAGGTCTGTGTGTGTGTGTGTGTGTCCGATGTTAAGTTTTCACACCCCCAGCGTCCAATTCATTCAAGCAATAAAGCCGAAATGATGTGAAATATAAAAAACACAATAGAGAAGTGGCGCATATACGAAACACCACACTCAACAGAAAGCTACCTTGCAGATAATGACAGTTGTTTTCGTGTCACATTCACTCGCATTAACTCGCCACATATACTTGATACACACTTTAACATCCGTAGGGAAGTTACGAAGAGTTTTGGAAGAGGAATTACATCACAACACTGAATTATGCCGAACAAGGTAAGTACTGCCGCTAAGATATTCCTGTGGTAACCAGAAACAGATGAATTCTCCTGTGAATTTGCCTCCACAAAATTATGTTATGCAGTCAGGCCGCACTCTCACCCCCATTACTGTGGAGACACAATACAGGGAAGAGGAAGGCACACAGCCCGATCTGTAGCCCCTACAGTCAACTGAAGCAACAGACTCAGGGTGCACGTGCGTCTTAATTAACTTACAGGCTTAAAGATTTTCGTCACGTTTGGTGTGTTAGGCTTCTACGCGAAAAAGGCATGCCTTCTCATTCCATCTACCTTACATACGATGCTTGGTGTGAGTGACTGAGTCACACCACCGGATATCCACTCTTAGCAGAAATTCTGAGTTTAAAGAAAATAAAAACTTCAAATAAGCCATGCGCCTTATCTTCCAAAGTTGCGCGACCCGTAGCAACGAACCAAAGCACTTCGTCGTACTCATTTGCAGGAAATAGAACTTGGTGGGCGCCCGCAATGCTGTGCTTTCAGAAGACTGCCGCACTGCACAGTCTGCACCTACATATGCTCCAGATCTTCATGCAATACACTAGCCACCGACTGATGAAACCGTGGCAATGTGGGGATCTTTGCTTAAAAACCACATAAGGAATGACTATCATTTCGTTATTTATGCCTACAGCAGCATGACAACACAGTACTGTTGAAACGACAAAGATGACCAAATAATACGACCTGAAACGCTGGACAACTTCCACACTTTGACGCGGCTGTCTGCCCGAGAAGATCTTCTGGAATTCTGTCGCCGCGAAAGCTTCAAAACTTATATGACTAAAATTTATCAGACAAATATAAAGTTGCGTGATATCAGATTTCCGCCGTTGTGTAAATAAAATCTTCGCTTTTCAGGGATGCTACTCCGCATTACACTGAGAAGAGAAGAATGCATTCTTCTTGGACTGCTCCACCCCTGAACATGGGGCCGATAGGTTTTCCCGAAACGTCGGTAATTAATTACACATCTACCTTAATCCACATCGAAAAACACAGAATGTCAGTCGACATACGCAACAGTATTGCTGCTCTAAGTAGGGGTGTTGTGTGTAAAACGGCACCCCTGGGTAAGACGGCCATTTGCTGTTATATGTTTACCGCTGCTGCAATCGGCCAGGTCTGGTGCCTGTACATGTGCATTAGTGCAGGGAGATCAGACACGGAAAGTGGATGTGCTTAAACGCAGGAACAAATTTATGTGCGACAGAAACTTTATTTTTAAATCTCTTTGTAGTACGTAGATTGTATTGTTCAGATTTAATTGAGAACGTAATTAATGTAACACTTGCCATAATTGTGTAATATACAGTAGAGGAAAATGATTAATAATGAAGACATTGAAAAGTAGCAGTAAGATCTGGACAGGCTGGGGGATTGGGCGGCAAAAATGCGACGAAAATAAATCCAAGTAAATGTAAGGCAGTTCGCTTTACGAGGGCCCGGGTGAAGGACCCACTAATTTATACGTTGGGTGCTCAATTCCGGAAGCGAGCAGTTGCAAATGCTTGGAAATAATCTTACGCAGTGACTTAAGTTGGGTTGATAATGTCAACTACACGGTGAAAAAGGCCTTGAAGGCACTACATTTCATACTGAGCATACTAAAAAACGGGATTAGTAGTACCAAAAGATTAGCCTACACGACACTAGTACGTCCGATTCTTCTATGTGAGGCTGCGTGCTGGGATCCGTACAGGGAGCGACAAATACATGCATTAGGCAGGGTGCAAAATAAAGCGGCTAAATTTGCATATCATACGAACGAATTGAACTGGGAAACATTGTCGTAGCGTAGAAAGTTATCACGCATATGTGCTCTCTTCAAAGCGTACTCTGGAGAACAGGCGTGTAAGGCTATACGTGACAGATTACAACAGCCCAACTATCTGAGCAGCGTTGATCATGAACGGAAAATCAGGAATAGGAGGAAAACAACAGATATCGGGAAATATTCCTTTGTGAACCGGACCATCCGACTCTGGAACCGGTAACCTACAGAAATTTTAGGGACTCTCCCCTGTAAACCAAATGTTTTTAGAAAGAGGGTTAAAAAAGTGATTAATGTGGCGAACTGAAAGAAATGTGACTGTGTTGAAAATTAACTAAAAGTGTAGTGAAGTGAAGTGAAATAAAGTAAAGGGCAGTGCAGTGAAGGGGGCAAACCGGGACGTACCGTGAAGGGTATTTACGGGTGGTGAAGTGAAGGTCATGTTAAAATAGGTGTGCATTACCTGTGGAGTAACAATATTAGAAACTAACTGCAGTACTTTCTTCCCCTTGTGTTGTTTTTCCTATGTGCATTGCTGCTAACTGTAGTTGGTCTTTTGTGTACTGAGTTACCTTATGTTTATTTTGTTACCTTATGTGTATTGTTTTACTATGTGTGTATTGTTATCTCACATAATGTTGCCGGATTGCTGGCCAGAAATCAGTACTCGGAAGGTCCTGCGACCGGCCACCTCGGCACAGGTTTTTCTTGGTTTCCCTGTGTCCAAAAGCAAATGCTGAGATGGTTCCCAAGACTCCAAGTTGGTACTACATGCTTCTCATGTATCACTCCTGATTTAAATTTCTTATACTCTTATTTCATATCTATGTACATGCATTATAACCACTGCCACCGCACAACAGCCCGCTTGCAGTTAAATACATTATTATTATTATTATTATTATTATTATTGTCTCTTGTCACAGGCCTATTCTTCCCGGTAATTCTCTTGAACCAACAGTGATCCCCACCGCTCAGGCTTCAAGCTTCACACTGCAGTACTTTCCGTATTATGTGTCATGTTCCAAGTATAGCTGTCTTTTGGAGTGAATCTATCGAATGTTTTCCTGGTACCGCTTCCAAATTTTTCCTTAAGCTTCTCGTTACTATTCCAGTGG